>Ga0247840_10002885_pt1 | contig 29899 bp, 29 predicted proteins | sample LaCruzMarch2015__FD_192404 | JGI IMG/M metagenome (GOLD analysis project Ga0247840, IMG submission 192404) | Freshwater microbial communities from meromictic Lake La Cruz, Castile-La Mancha, Spain - LaCruzMarch2015_17m | ecosystem: Environmental > Aquatic > Freshwater > Lake | place: Spain...
CCATGGCGTAATTTCTTTGCTGGTATAGGATATCTCAAATTCCATAAGCGTTTTTTTTCTAATGCTACGCATTAGGATTTTGATGTAAAAATAATCTTTTTTTTCCTATTGCGGAATCTGGGTTAAATTTAAAGCAATTGAGAAAATGTTTTATTTGTTTTTAATTATAACTATATTTGGTTTGAAAAATGTTCAAGGACAAATAGGTCGATTCGATGCATATTCAGATACGATTCTGATAATAAATGAAGTTGGAATCAAAGATGGAATTGAAGGATTCATAAGTAAAGAGTATCTTATCTCAACAGATTCTTTATATTTTTATAGACATCCTAATTGGAAAATAGTAGAGTTCAGTTTACATTTCCAAGGAGTTGAATTAACTGAAATTTCATATTCTAACAAACTAACACAAGATATGAAGGATTGGATACGTAATGATTATAATTACCTTGCCTTTTTAGGATATTTTAAAATTATTAATGAAAAAGGAGAATTATTTGAATTAAATCGATGGATGTTTGTAATTACTATGCGTAGCTCAAAAAAATATAAAGAGTTTTTTGAAAGAAAATAAATTACAAAATAAAGAAATGATACATTTTCCCATAGCATAAACTTCATAACATTTAAACCACTTTAATTGGAGACCGTTTCTCAAATATATAAACCATTTTAAAAACAATAGATTATGGCAATTAAATTTAAAGCAATTGAAAAAGGACAACCCGGTGTGGTTGGCGGTGGCACAAAAAAGTTTTATGCAACCATAGTAACCGATGGCGAAGCTACAACAGATGAAATCGTAAGAGACATCGAAAAGTTTAGTTCGCTCAGCGAGCCCGATATCCGCGGGGTAATTGTAGCTTTGGAAAATGTAATTCAAAACAAACTATCCGATGGCAAAATAGTTCGTTTGGAAAAACTCGGTTCGTTTTACCCAAGCATCAGCAGCAAAGGCGAAAATACACCGAGAGAAGTAACTTCCGATACTATTAAAGCTGTGAGTATCAATTATCGCCCTGGCGACAGGCTGAAAAAAGTTATCAACGAAGCAGGCTTTAAAAAGGAGTAAAAACACCTTAAAACTGCAATCGTAAAAAACCACGTGTGGTTTAGGGTAAAACCACACGTGGTTTGGAGTAAAAGCACACGTGGTTTTGCCCAACTTCACACGTGGTAATCGGTAAAAGCAGGCGTGGTTTTTTCGGAGAGCTAATCGGAAGCAAATTTTAAATAGACTTCGCTCGGTTTAACGTCTCGCTATGCCCAATATCATTAAGTTAAGGAAATTTCACCGTAGGTGATCAATATCCATAGAAATATTGGTTTATATTTCAATATTTCCCATAGGGAATTAACATTGTTTTTTTATTGTATTGAGGTATATGTCCTACGGTGAATTTAAAATTGAATTTATTGTTTTCTATTGATATAAATGCCCTGACGGGCAATATAAATTTTCTTTCAAAACTTTGCTCGGTTTAGCGTCTCGCTACGCCTTAGTTAATATAGAAGAAGCTTATAATAATTACTTTAAATAAAAATCGTAGCGGGACGCTACGATTAGCAAGGGAAAACTAATAAAAAAAGCCAGACAATTGCCTGGCTTTTTTATTATAGTGATGTGTAAAGCGTTAGTCCTTTTATGTATTTAAAATCTTTAACATTATAGGTAAAGAGTTTAACATTGTACATCATAGCAGTAGCAGCAATAAGTGCATCAGGTATTGCGAGTTTATGGCTGAGAACATACATATTCATTATTTCTAAAAAACTATTGCAAATACCTTTTTCAATATCATAAACAATAAGATGCTGAATGTCTTTATTGATTTTTTGTAGTTCTTTTTTATTCAAAGCACCGTAAATAAGCTCGGCAGCAGTAACAATACTAATAGCAATATGTTGTTGCCCAATATGCTTAAATTCATTAATTACTTGCTGATTACCTTTGTAAAATTCAATCATTACATCAGTGTCGCAAAGTATTACTTTCTTGTTTTCCATGCTTGTTCACGTAGTTGGTTTGCGTTAACATCTCTGTCTTTCCAAATGCCTGCTGATTCAAAAAAATTATATTGATCTGTTTTTCTTTTTATACTGCTTTTTTGTTGCACTTCAATAAACTTAAACAATTCAAGAAACTCCATCAAAAAAGGAAGTTTACTGTGATCTTTAACATTAATAATAATTTGTTCCATGGTTATAAAGCTAAATTGGTATAAATTTCGCAAGTTGCATAAACAACATTGCATTTGCAAAATTAAGCATAAAATGCAGGAAATTTCAAAAACAGAAAAATATTACGCATGTTTAACGAAAAAATATTATTTTTACGCTTTGCTCGGCTTAGCGTTTCGCTACGCCTCAGTTAATATAGAAGAAGCTTATTAATAAATATAACTCTAATGAAAAGTAGGAAAATAAAAATAAATTGGGGTGTTGTTGTAATATTATCTATGTTATTATTATTAATTATATATAACATATATCGGAATGTACAACTTAATTCTAATTATAAATACTCCGTTGCAAAAGTCATAAAGATAGATGCTTCCGCAGATGGTGGTGGTCCAATTGCTATCTTTACCTATAGAGTTAATGGTAAAATTTATAAAGGCTCAGCAGCTATTTCATCCAAAACAGATATTTATAAGATTGGAAGAAATTTCTATATTAGATTTTATCCTAAAAATCCAAATAATTCAGATTTAACTGAAAAACCTTTTAATGACACACTCAGAGTGATACCACCTTCAGGCTGGGATCGAATACCGAATGATAAGTAGTTGTTTCATATTATACCTTCACTCGGCGTAGCGTCTCGCTACGCCTCTGCTTCACAAAATTATTAATTTTATACCAACAAAGCTTTTTATGCAAGATACCGTTTGTAATTACTATAACGAAAAAATATTAGCCTTAGCAACTGATTTGAAAAAAATCAGGAGAACAATTGCCTATTTATACTTAGCCCGTTTTATTACCTTCCTTTCGGTGATTGCTTTTTTGGTATTCTTTATTAAGTTCAACAATAATTACTTATTTTTATGCTTTGCATTCATCAGTCTGTTATTGTTTTTGTTTGCCGTAAAGCTTGATTTGAAGTTTGTTTACAAAGAAAAATTTTTCGCAAACAAATTACTCATCAATAAAAACGAAATAAAATACATCGATCATCAATACCAGGAGCATGAAACAGGCGATGAATATACTATTTTGAATCCTCATTTAGCCATTGATTTTGATATTTTTGGCAATGGCTCTCTTTTTCAGTATCTGAACCGTTGCTCTACAACAATTGGGAAAAATAAATTAGCCAAAAACCTATGTAAATCGGAACTCAATGAAAGCATTATTACAGAAAAGCAGGAAGCAATAAAAGAATTAGCCGAAAAGAACGATTTTATTCAGGATTTTCAAGCTTACGGAATGTTTATTTCCGAAAATGGAAATGAATTAGCAAGTTTACAAAATTGGTTGAACGAAAATGCCCAAAATCTTAAATTGCTGCAACTATTAATAATTGTCATTCCTTTGTTAAATCTAATATGGTTTACATTGGTGGCATTTGGCTTGTTAGCAGTTAATTCAATTACATTTCCAATATTACTAAGCTTATCAATCATTGGTTTTTATAAAAAGGAAATTAGCAATGCACATATTAAATTAGGCAAAACAGCAAAAACTTTTGAAAAATATTCCACTCTTATTCATTTAATTGAAGAAGAAACCTTCAAATCATCTTATTTATCCGAATTAAAAAAAAAATTATCGCATCAAAATGAAAAAGCGAGCCATTCGTTAACGAAGTTATTCAAACTCTTACATAGCTTTGATATACGTTATAACGTACTGGCTTTTTTTATTTTAAATTCATTGTTCATTTTTGATATTCAAATATTTTGTCGCCTCGAAAAATGGAAAGCAAAGCACAAAAACAGTATAAATTTATGGTTTGCAACTTTGGCTGAAATAGATGCTCTCATAAGTTTTGGAGCCTATGCTTTTAATAACCGGCATTACGTATCATATCCGCAAATATCAGATAAGGATTTTTCTTTTAAGGCAACAGAAATGGGGCATCCATTGTTGCATCCATCTGTGAGAATAAACAATAGCATTCAATTCATTGGAATGCCTTCGGTAATTATTATTACCGGTGCCAACATGGCTGGAAAAAGTACGTTTTTACGTACATTATCTGTAAATTTAATATTTGCAATGAATGGTGCACCCGTTTGCGCAAAGCGTTTTGTATTTACTCCTTGCGATATTATGTCGAGCATAAAAATTCAGGATTCTTTATCCGATAACAAATCATATTTTTATGCTGAGTTATTAAGACTGAAAGAGATTATTGATCATGTAAAAACGCAACCCAAAACATTTGTAATCCTCGACGAAATATTACGTGGCACCAATACCAAAGATAAACAACTGGGTTCATTAGGGTTGTTGGAAAAACTAATAAGTCAGCAAGCTGTTGTTATAATAGCAACCCACGATTTAGCCATTGGCGAATTAGAGAAAAAATATCCTGATATTGTAACAAACCAATGTTTTGAAGTAGAACTTACCAACGATCAATTGATTTTCGATTATAAATTAAAGGATGGGATTAGCCAGAAATTAAATGCCAGTTTCTTGATGGAAAAAATGGGTATCATGAAATAAAAGCAAACACAAGTAAAAATATGTTTTTTTCATTTCTGATTAATGATTAGGATTAGTTTCACATAAATAATTTATATATCTTTGTTGCAGCTAAAATTAATCATTCAAATTATATTATTAATTTATAATCTAACAAATGAAAAAAATACTTTTTGCACTTATAATAGGAATTCTTTTTTTTACTTGCGAAGCTCAAACGAAAGAAGATATACAAAGTAAAGCAGAGTTATTTTCTGAGAAAACAGGAACATTAATACAAAAAGAATTTATTGATATTGGAACATTGAAAAAATGCAAAATTCAAGTTGTTCGTTTTACCGATCTGATTACTAACACCGAACAATCGGCTTTAAAATTTGAGTATGAATTAGCTTCAAGTACTACAACAGATGTAAAAAATACATTTCTTGATTCAGACGAGCTTGATGGCTTAATGAAATCTTTAAAAATTATACAAGAAAAGATAAATTCAAAAAAACCAACTAATTATACAGAAATATCTTTTCGTAGTCGTGGTGGTTTTGAAACTGGTTGCATTCAAAATGACGGTGTTTGGACAATATATTTAATTTTACAAAAACTTGATGGAGAACGCTATGTTTGGATAACCATAGCAGATCTTCCTATTCTATATAGCTTTTTAGAACAAGCAAAAGATAAATTGTAGTAATTTTTACAATAAATATTTATTGAAATGCAATTAGAAAAAATAATTTCAGAAGCTTGGGATAATAGAGCTTTATTAAACGAAACAACTACTCAAGAAGCAATCAAAACAACCATTGAACTACTTGACAAAAAAAATAACAATTTGTTTATCAATCAATTAGAAGCACTTAAAAGATTGCAAAGAAAGGAAATTTTCGATTGAAGATATAATTCTCTATCAAAAAATTATAGTTGCTTTAATAGAAATCGACAAACTGATGAAAGAGATTGGGGAAATTGGGATTGAATCAATAATATATTTTATACAACTACATATTATTGACTTTTAGCAAATTATAATTTTTAATTTAAAATAATTAATCTTTAAAAGATAAATTAAGATAAAATAATTAATTTTGACAACTTTTTATAAAATATGAGTGAACTTCTCTTAAAATCTCAATCAAACAAAGAAGCTAGTATTTTGTTGTTTAAAGAAAAGTACTATCACTCGGCTGTGCATTGTGCATATTATGGCTGTTTGCAATATATGATTCATATTTTGAAAACAAAAAACTCATGGACTGATGATGATATTCAAGAAAAAATTGATTTGCTTAAAGAAGGAAGTCATATCTTTTATATAAATAAAATTAATGTTATAATAAATAATAGAAATTTTAGTTCCTTTATAGGTCAATTAAAAATATTAAGAGTAAGAGCCGATTATAAATCAGAAATGATTGAAGCTGAAGATTGTATGAAATCATTAGATTACAGCGAAAGCATAATAAGAATGTTAAAAACAATAACAATATGAATTCAAAAGATTTTTTATTACAGGAATTAAACAAATTAGCTAAGAAATTTCCGGGAGTTTCTTTTAGATATGATCATAATAGTGCTTTTAAAGAGCATGTCATTGAAGTTTCTCCTGAATCAACTTATAAATCTAATGAATTATATGGAGATGCTGAATATAAAATCAGTAGAATAATGATGGAATTGTTTCCAATGGAAACAGTTGCTTTTGTGGGAGCAGATAGCTTAATAAAAATTAATAACGTTACTGAAATAATTGCAGCTGTGAGTATTAATTGGTTTAGCTCGATTCTACAAAACAATAATTCTAATGATTTTCTTACATTAGGTTGCACTAACAAAACAAAAAATTATTCTGAACAAAATACATACGCATTAGCAGCATAATAAATAATGGAATCAATTAAAAAATCTGAATTCAGTTTTAGAAATTTTCTAATAAGTAAAAGTGATTTCTACAGAAATCCTATTGAAAAAGAACAAAATACTTATGATATAAGTATTGTACCTTCTGGGTTAATAATTGAAAAAGAAAAAGTTTTTCAATTAAATCTTCAAGTTGAAGTTACTGAAGAAAACGATCGTTTTAAAGCTTTAATTATAATTATTGGTTTTTTTGAATTTTCTGAAGTATTGGATGATAAACAATTAACCAATTATTTTTACACCAATGCACCAGCTATTTTATTTCCATATGTCAGAGCTTATATTGCCTCATTAACAGCATTATCTGGAATGGAAACAGTTAATTTACCTCCAATAAATATGTCATCGCCTGAGTTTCGAGATATGCTAATAAAAAATATTACAAAACAATAATTTGAAAACCTGCTGTTAAGCAGGTTTTTTATTATTTATTAAAGAAATAATGAAAACACATTTAAAAGATATAATTTCAGCAGCTTGGGATAATAGAGCTTTATTAAACGAAACAACTACTCAAGAAGCAATCAAAACAACCATTGAACTACTTGACAAAGGAAAACTACGTATTGCTCAACCAACAGAAAATGGCTGGATAGTTAACGAATGGATTAAAAAAGCGGTAATTTTATATTTTCCTATTCAAAAAATGAAAACCATTGAAGTGGGTCCTTTTGAGTTTCACGATAAAATCCCTTTAAAGAAAAACTACGAACAATTAGGTGTACGTGTAGTTCCTCACGCTATTGCGCGCTATGGAGCATATATCGAAAAAGGTGTTATTTTGATGCCTTCCTACGTCAATATTGGTGCTTATATTGGAAGTGGAAGCATGATAGACACATGGGCAACAGTAGGTAGTTGTGCTCAAATCGGTAAAAATGTACATTTAAGTGGCGGTGTTGGTATTGGTGGCGTATTGGAGCCAGTGCAAGCAGCTCCTGTTATTATTGAAGATGATTGCTTTATTGGTTCACGTTGCATTGTAGTGGAAGGTGCACATATTGAAAAAGAAGCTGTTTTAGGTGCTAATGTTGTTATTACAGGCTCTACAAAAATTATTGATGTAACTTCTGTTGAAAATAAGGAATATAAAGGTTTTGTTCCTACACGTTCTGTTGTTATACCGGGTTCTTATACCAAAAAATTTCCAGCTGGAGAATTTCAGGTGCCATGTGCATTAATAATAGGTGAACGTAAAGCTTCAACAGATTTAAAAACTTCGTTAAATAATGCACTGAGAGATTATGAAGTTGCATTTTGATTTTCCTTTAAGCATTCCATAATTTTCTTTTTTAATTTCCAACAAGTCATGTGCCTGATTTTTAATTTTTCGGACAGATTTGAAATAGAAATATCAGGCAAACTGCAAACTTCATAAGCCATTATAAATGCTTCGTTAATTGGTATTTTACACCTATGAAACATGGTATGTGCTGTTGCCGATTCATCATGTTTGCATTTAGTACACCTTCGCGAAAAAGGAGTTTTCCCTTTACAATAATTCATATTTCCACATTTAGTGCAAACGTAACCAGATTTCCATTTTTCGTTGGCTAAAAATTCCAGACATTGCAATTCTGTTGAAAATTGGAGCTCAAAATCTTTAGTTTTAATTTTCGAAAACTCGAACTTAATCATATTTTAATTCTTAATTTTTGAACCTTTTTATTTATTTTCTGTTTACAAAGATAATAAAAAAGTGATATTAAAGCGATATAAATAAAAAATAATATTTATCTTTGCAAAAAAATGAAATTATGAAAAAAACAAATCTATTAATCGTAGTATTATCAGTCGTTATGATGATAAGTTGTAAAAATACAACAAAAAGCAATGAAGAAATAGTAAAACCTGCCAACAAATTCGATAACCAAGGCAAAGTTATCCAAATAAGCAAAATGGATTTTACAGACCTAATTATGGATTACGAAAAAAATCCACAAAATTGGGTTTTTAAAGGAGAAAAACCTTGCGTCGTTGATTTTTATGCTGATTGGTGCAGACCATGTAAAATGGTTGCTCCAATTATGGAAGACTTAGCTAAAGAATATGAAGGAAAAATCAATATTTATAAAGTAAATGTTGATAATGAAAAAGAATTGTCACAGTTTTTCCAAATTGAAAGTATTCCTGCTATTTTATTTATTCCATTAAAAGAAAACCCTTCAATGCAAGCTGGAGCAATGTCAAAAGAACAATACAAACAAATAATTGAGGATTTTCTATTAAAGAAAACTATCGATACAACTCAAAAAATAAATTAAATAACATATATATACATACCATAATGGAACATTTAACAAAAGAAATCTTCTTAGAAAAAGTATTTAACTATGAAGTAAATAAAGAATGGAAATTTGAAGGTGAATTACCTTGTATCATTGACTTTTATGCAGATTGGTGCCAACCTTGTAAAATGGTTGCCCCTATTCTCGAAGAATTATCAAAAGAATATGAAGGAAAAATAAATATTTACAAAATTGATACCGAAGCTGAACAGGAATTAGCAGGTGCTTTTGGAATTCGTAGCATCCCTTCCATTCTATTTTGCCCTAAAGAAGGACAACCACAAATGTCAATGGGTGCGTTACCAAAAGATTCGCTTAAACAAGCAATTGAAGAAGTACTCTTAGGTGTGAAAGCTTAATACTGATTATAAATAAAATGAAGGTGTAGTAATTGTACTACACCTTTTTTTTTTACTTTTGCAAACAATAAATATATAAGGATATAAATGAATTGTAGGTACAATCTACAACTTTATAAACTTTATAAACTTTATAAACTTTATAAACTAATATGATACCTTTTTCGCCACCACGTATTGATCAATTAATAATTGATGAAGTAATTGACACTTTAAAATCGGGTTGGATTACTACAGGACCTAAAACTAAACTTTTTGAAAAAAAACTAACAGCTTATGGTGGACACAAAGCTACCCTCTGTGTTAATTCAGCTTCAGCTGGTTTAGAACTTGTGCTACGCTGGTTTGGTGTAAAAGAGGGTGATGAAGTAATTATTCCTGCTTACACTTATGCAGCAACAGCTAATGTGGTGGTACATTGCGGTGCAAAACCTGTGTTTGTTGATATCAATGATGATTTTAACATTTCCATTGAAACCATAAAAAAAGCAATAACATCCAAAACAAAAGTTATTATGCCTGTTGATATTGGAGGTTTTCCTTGTAATTATGATGAAATTAATGCTTTGATTAAAGAGAAAGAACAAATTTCATTATTCACTCCTAATTCAACAGAGCAACAAAAACTAGGAAGAATCCTCATTCTTTCTGATGCAGCACATTCAATTGGAGGTATTTATAAAAATAAAAAAGTTGGTTCTTTAACAGATATTACAGTATATTCATTCCATGCGGTGAAAAATCTGACTACATCTGAAGGCGGAGCTATTTGCTTAAACCTTAATGAAGATTTTGACAATGAAGAAATTTACAAACACCTCAACACGAAATCTTTACACGGACAAAATAAAGATGCATTGGCAAAAACACAAATTGGAAATTGGAAATATGATATCGTAGAAGCAGGTTATAAGTGTAACATGACTGATATCTTAGCTTCAATTGGACTTGTGGAATTAAACAGGTACGATAAAGATATGCTTGTAAAAAGGAAGCATATTTTTGATTTATATGCTGAATTGCTTTCAAAATATAAATGGGCTCAAGTACCAGAATATGCTAACGATACAAAATCATCTTCATTTCATGTCTTTTTACTACGAATAATAGGGATTTCTGAACAAGAAAGAGATGCTATAATTTCCGAAATTTTTAAAGCAGAAGTTTCGGTCAATGTTCATTTTGTTCCATTACCTATGATGTCATATTACAAAAAATTAGGATATAAAATAGAAGACTATCCTAAAACATTCGATAATTATAGCAGAGAAATAAGTTTGCCAGTTTACTATGACTTAACTGATGAAAACATACAAACTGTTGTAAAAACAGTTGCCAATGCTATAGATACGATTATTAAATAGCTAAACAACATCTTGAATCTATTTAAAACCAATCATATCCCCTTCTAACAACCCAATAACCAATAACTAATCTCCAGTAATGTTAAAAAGAATTTTTGATTTATTTTTTTCAATAGTTGGGTTAATTATTTTAGCTCCATTTCTTTTATTTATTTCAATATCAATAATTTTTGATTCCAAAGGAGGTGTATTTTATACTCAAAAAAGAGTTGGTAAAAAGAACATTGATTTTTCTATGTTTAAGTTCAGAACCATGCGGACGGGTTCTGATAAGAAAGGACTACTTACAATTGGTGATAAAGACAACAGAATAACAAAAGTTGGCTACTTTTTGAGGAAATATAAAATAGACGAATTGCCACAATTGATAAATATCTTAAAAGGAGATATGAGCTTTGTAGGACCACGCCCAGAAGTCAGAAAATATGTTGATTTATATAATTCTGATCAATTAATTGTTTTATCAATACGACCGGGATTAACTGATTTTTCATCTTTAGATTTTATCAATGAAAGTGAAATATTAAGTCAATCCACTAATCCTGAAGAAACTTATATAAATACAATACTTCCCGCCAAATTAGAACTCTGTAAAAAATATATCAGAGAAAGCTCTTTAAAAACCGACTTTAAAATTATTTATCTGACAATTTTAAAGATATTAGGAAAATATAAATCATAAACTCTAAAAAGGTATATCCAAATTCATTTATACTGATGCTTAAAAGATTTGCAAAAGCAATGCTGATTAGCAACAGTAATACTGAGCGAATGAGTTTGAAAGTTTTTGCAAACTCATTTAGTCGAAGTATAAAAGCTATCTTAGTTTTTATCAAAACAATAAAATATTAGGGAAACTGCTATTTCTTGCAGTTGAAGCATTTAATTAACGATATTTTTAACAATTTTCTAAAAAATAAATACTTTAGTTAATAAAAAAATATTAATTTTACATGTTCGTAAATTACAATGAAATATAAAATTCATTTTTATGTAAATTATTTATTATAAGCAAATTAAATAAATTAGTAGCATAATTATGTATTTTTTGTATTACAAAGAAATTATCTTAAAAAACAGAATCAATAATCATTCATTAAAATTATTTTTCACATGAAAAAACTATTATTCTTATTAATTGCAACATTTTTCTTAGCTACAAGTTCATGGGCACAACTTACAGGAACAAAAACTATTCCTGGATCTTATCCTTCTGGTTATGCAACCATTAAAATGGCTATCGACTCATTGAATGTTTTTGGAGTTGGTGCAGGAGGTGTTACATTTAATATTGCAGCTGGTTATACAGAACCTTTCGCCTCACCTACCGCAGGGCTTATTACTGATACTACTGGCTCAGCCTCTAATCCTATTATTTTCCAGAAAAGTGGAAGTGGAGCAAATCCCATAATTACTGCAGGAGTTGGAACAACAACTAATACAGATGCTATTATCAAAATTGCAGGAGGTGATTATATAACTTTTGATGGAATTGATCTTACTGATAAAGCTACAAATACTACCAATACCACCCGTATGGAATGGGGTTACGCTCTTGTGAAAAAGAGAAATACTGTTCCGTTTAATGGATGTCAAAATATTACTATTAAAAATTGTGCAATTAGCTTAAATAATACTTATACAACTTCAATTGGTATTTATGCAGGAAATCATATTGCTATTGCAACAACTATACTGCCAATTACAGCTACTACTGATGCTTTGAATAATTGTAAGATTTTCAATAATACTATCTCTAATGTTTACGTAGGTATTGCTATTACTGGTTTTGCAGCAACAGCTAATTTAGCATTGTATGATTCAAACAATGAAATTGGCGTAGATGGAGGAAATACGTTAACTAATTTAGGAGCTGGTGCTGGTCAATTAAGAGGAATTTACGCATCAAACCAAAAAGGCTTAAAAGTAGCAAATAACATTATAAACTCTTCTATAGCTGGATTAACCACTACTGGTTATGGAATTTTTACTTCAGGAGGAACCTCTTCAAATGTTGATATTTACAATAACACTATTACATTAACTGCCAAAACTGGTACTTTTACGTCAACTTTAAATGCAATAAGCAATTCAATGGGAAGTACTCCTACTACAAACACTGTAAACATATATAACAATACGATTTCTAACTGTAATTTATCTGCAGCCACTACAGGTAGTTTTGTTGGTATTTTAAACTCAGGAACTGCTGCAACTGTAAATATTTATGGTAATACTATTAGTGGAGATACATTAGCTGGCACCGGTAACTTTATCGGTATTAATAATACTGCAAACATGGGAAGCAATCCTTTAAATATTTACTCAAATACTATTGCAAATAATGCAAAAACAGGAGCAAGTGGAAATATGTATTGCACACAAGCGGTTGCTGCAACTATTGATTTTTATTCAAATAGCATTCACGATAATTCAGCCTCAGGCACTTCTACTTTTTATGGATATTACAATGCTGCTACTACTACTATTACAGAAGCTTACCACGATAACACTATTTACAATCTTATACATAATGGTACAGGTACACTTTGTGCTTTTCAGGACTCTACTTCAACTGGAACAAAAGAAATCTACAAGAATACCATTTATTCTTTAAGTTCAGGTGGTAACGTTACTGGATTTTCAGCAAGATTAGGTGTTTCTGCAAATATTTATAAGAACAGCATATATAATATTACTACTACTGGTGCAAGTACGCAAGCAATTGGCATCACTTATTTAGGGGGAATTGGAAATATTTACAACAATTTTATTTCAGATATCAAAGCAACAGCATCATCAAATGTAACCGGAGTAATAGGGATTAATCTTGGTGGAACTACTCAAAATCTTTACTATAATACGATATATTTAGATGCAAGTTCATCTGCATCTACATTTGGAAGTGCAGGTATCTATAAATCAGCAAATACATTAGGTGATTTTAGAAACAATATTATTGTAAACAATTCAATAGCAGGGGCTACAGGATTGACCACTGCATTTAAATTATCAGGATTGTATAATGCAACATATTATGCAGCAACATCTGATTACAATTGTTTTTATGCAGGAACTCCTTCTGCTAGTAATTTAATTTTTTATGATGGAACAAATGCTAGTCAAGTTCTTGATACATTCAAAACAATAGCAATAGGAAGAGACAATGCGTCTATTAGTCAATTGCCTCCATTTGTTAACACTACAACCACTCCATACAATCTTCATTTACAAACTACCATAAGTACTGGATGCGAAAGTGGTGGTATTAGCATTACATCACCTACTATTGCTGATGACTTTGATGGAAATATTCGCTGGGGCGAAACCGGATACACTGGTGGTGGATCAACAACGGATATAGGTGCTGATGAATTTGAAGGTATTCCAATTTACACTTGTACTTCACCTAACCCTGGCAATACCGTTGCTTCAGCAAATAATTTATGCTTAGGCTATCCAACAACACTTTCTTTACAGAATTCAATTTCACAAACAGGTATCAATTATCAATGGAAAAGCTCTGCTGATGGTGTAACTTACACAAATATTCAAGGTGCCACAGCATCAACATATATAGCAACTCCTATTGATTCAACTTATTATAAATGCGATGTTACTTGCCAAAATGGACCTGTAACTACAACTTCTAACCCTTTTAAAATTACTTTTCCAACTTATATTGCTTCTACTACTCCAGCATCTCGCTGTAATTCAGGAAGTGTTAGTCTGTCTGCTGTTGCAAGTTTAACAGGAGGAACTCTTGCTTGGTATTATAATCCAATAGGAGGAGCAAGACTTGGTATAGGATCTCCTTTTACCACTCCAAGTGTTTCTTCAACTACAGATTTTTATGTTGGAAGAGAAACTTATGATACAGCAAGTATTGCAATAGGTGCAGGAGCATCCACTTCAGCTTCATATCCTAATCCTTTTTATTCTGAAAAAAGCAATATCCGCATCCAACATTTAATTACTGCAGATAAATTACAAGCTGCAGGATTAAGTGCTGGAAATATCAAATCTGTTGCTTTAGATGTTACGTCTATAGGAACTTTGCCAATGATTAAATTATTTGTAAAAATCGGTACTACTACTTTAACAAGCATGACTAATTTTGTTTCCCTTTCAAATATCGTTTATACAAATGCGTCTTATATGCCTACATTAGGATTAAATGTTCTAAACTTTACAACACCTTTCAATTGGGATGGTGTTTCAAATATTGTATTGGAATTTTGTCATGCAAATTCGGCTTCTGCTGCTCCCATGAGCAGAACAGTAAAAACAGATGCCACATCATATATTTCTTCTATTAAAGTTCATTCAACTACTGCAATAGATTCAGCTACTATTTCTAATGATGTTACAAGTAATTTAGCTACCTATTCACAATGTCCTAAATTTGTTTTTTCAGGTCAGGGAGTTTGCTCAAGTCCACGTGCAAAAGTTACTGCTACTATTTCACCTGCACCCATTTTATCAATCACAGCTAGTAATACGATTTGTAATAATGCTATTACTAGTTTAAAAGTAATTTCTGATACGAATAATTATAATTCCTATATTTGGACTCCATCTACAGGACTATACACAAATGCTACAGCTACAACTCCTTATGTTGCTGGATCAAGTGCAAAAACACTTTATACAAAAATTTCAACTGCAGGCACCACAACCTACACTTGTTCTGCTTCCAATGCATCTTTTTGTAGCAATACAGCAACATCAACCATTACAGTATTGCCTGCTAGTCCTGTTATCACAGCGGTTTCTTCTCCTTTGTGTGGTAGTGGAAATTCTGTTTTATTAGTTTCACCTTCTACAGGATATGGTGCTGCTACATTTCAATGGAAAAAATCTTTAGACAATATTACATTCAGCAATATTGTTGGACATACAACTTTAAATGATACTACAGAAATAATTGATACAACTACTTACTATCAATTACTCATCAAAGATAGTATTGGAAATACATGTATCCAACCTTCTGTTACTGTTTTAGTAAATAATCCCAAAATCCTTACTACAACTCCTGCAAGTCGCTGTGGAGAAGGCACAGTTACTTTGCAAGCCACGGCAAATTCAGGGTCAATTATAAGATGGTATTCTTCTGCAACTGGTGGTAGTAGCTTAGGAACAGGTACAACATATACTACTCCTATTATTAACAGTAATACAAATTATTATGTTGGCGCAGATTTTGTTAATACCCCAACTACAGCAACTATTGGCAACGGTGGAAATACTTCAAATGGTGTTTACACTCCTTTTAATGGAGGATTTGGTGGCATAAAATCACAATTCCTTTTTACAGCGGCAGAATTAACTGCTGGAAACGTTAAACCAGGATCTATTAATGGACTAAGTCTTTTTGTAACTGTTAACGGAACAACATATAATGGATTTAATATCCAAATGGGGAACACCACATTAACTAATTTTACTTCAACTGCAAACATACAAGGCGGTTTAACAACTGTTTATAGTCCTGGAATTGTCACACCTAGTGTTGGTACAAATACCTACAATTTTACAACTCCATTTATTTGGGATGGCACCTCAAATATTATTGTTTCTTTAAGTTGGAGTAATGCAAATAGTGGTGGTAATAGTTCTGCCACATTAAAAGTAGATCCAACTACAAATTATTCGAGTCAAAGCTATAGTAAAGATAATGAAACAGCTGCTAATATTTTGGCATTTACAGGTTCAACTTCTGGAACTGGTGTTTTTGCCGCCTCTCAAAACAGACCTCAAATAAGATTTAATTACACACCTATTTGTTCGAGTACACGTTCCACAGTAGCTATTACCTATTCAGCTCCTCCTTCATTAACTCTAAGTACAAACCAAACCATTTGCGGTAACTCAATTGCAACATTAACCGTAACATCAACACTAACTGATTACACTTCTTATACTTGGTCTCCTATCACTAACTTATATACCAATGCTGCATGCACTACGCCTTATGTTGCTTTAGCTAATGCAACTACAGTATATGCTAAGCCAACTTTAAATGGAACTTTTGTTTATACTTGTACTGCTAATAATTCATCATCAATTTGTACAAATAAAGCAACAACTACACTTACTGTTAACCCAACTCCTTCTCCTCTATCAATTACACCATCGTCAATATCTATTTGCCCTGGAGTAACTCAAGTATTAACTACAAACGGGGGAACTATTTCTAACATTATATTATACTCAGAAAACTTTAATGGAACTTCTAACTCTTGGACAAGTTCAAATACATCTACGGGGCCTGATTCTACAGCAGCTAATTGGAAATTAACTCCAGATGGTTTAGTTTATAGTACTTTTGGAACATGGCATAGCAATGATAACTCTCAATTTTACTTATCAAATAGTAATGCGATTGGAAACGGAGCCAACACTATGACGAAATTAGTAAGTCCATCTATTAATACAACAGGAGTTACTTCTTTAGCTTTAAAATTCTGGCATTATTACCGTTACAATACTGACAGTGCAATGGTTGAAATTTCTACTGATGATGCAGCTATATGGGTGCCAATTAGAGTATATAAATCCAATCAAGGTGGTATATCTTCTTTTACTAGAGATTCTATTGATATTTCTTCTTACATAAATCAAACAAACTTAAAAATAAGGTTTAATTATAAAGATGCATCTGGCTATTTCTGGGGAATTGATAATATAAGTCTTACTGGCAATCAAAACACATCTATTGTTTGGTCTCCTATTACTGAATTATTTATTGACTCAGCGGCAACTATCCCATACTTAACTGGAACAAATGCTTCAAAAGTTTATTCAAAACCAACTGCTGCAATAACATATTCTATTTTAGCAAGTAGTTCCTTAAATTGTTTTAGTTCAAGCAATGATACGATAGCTATTCTTCCTTTAGTTGGGAGTCCCGGAACTATTTCTGGCATTACATCAGTCGTATGTCAAGGACAAGCAGGTTTCCAATTTAGTGTTCCAGCAGTTCTAGGAGCAACATCATATACATGGCTATATTCTGGAGATGGAGAATTTATTTCTGGAACTTCAAATAATATTTCTATCAATTTTTCTGCACTTGCTACCTCTGGAAATTTAACCGTTGCGGGGAATAATGAATGCGGTAATGGTACGTTTTCTGCTAACTTCCCGATTACAGTAAATCCACTACCTGATGTTGCAGGAGCAATCTCTGGTACTGCATCAGTTTGTCAAGGTCAAACAAATGTAGTTTACACAGTACCTGCTATAAACTATGCTACTACTTATTATTGGTCTTATTCAGGAACTGGGGCTTCATTTCCACTTTCAACAAATACCAATAGTGTAACAATCACTTTTAGCCCTACAGCAACCGTTGGAAATTTAAAAGTAAGAGGTTATAATGCTTGCGGTTTCGGATTGTACTCTTCAAACTATTTAATTAATGTAAACTCCGTCCCAGTTAACGCAGGAACAATCTCAGGTGCACCAACAGTTTGTCAGGGAGATAATAATATAATTTATACTGTTCCTGCTATAGACAATGCTACAACTTATATATGGACCTATTCTGGAACTGGAGCCAATTTCACATCTACCACTACTACAAATAGTGTTTCAATCAACTTTTCATTAACTGCAACAGGAGGAAATTTAACAGTAAAGGGACGCAATGTTTGTGGCGATGGTGTAATTTCTGCTAGTTTTCCAATAAATTTCAATTTTATTCCTCTGGTAGCTGGAGCTATAACTGGAACTTCTACAGTTTGTCAAGGGCAAAATAATGTTTTATATACTGTTCCTCCTATTAATAATGCTACATCTTATTTATGGACTTATTCTGGATTTGGGGCAACTTTTACATCTAACACATTTACCAATAGTGTATCTATTAATTTTAGTCCAGCTGCTACTCAAGGTAATTTAACAGTCGTAGGACTTAGCAATTGTGGCAGTGGAACTGTTTCTGCAAATTATCAAATTAATGTAAATCCATTACCCGTTGCAGCAGGTACAATAACAGGAACTGCTACCGTATGCCAAGGACAAAATAATGTAACCTATACGGTTCCATCAATTAATTATGCAACTTCCTATGTCTGGACTTTACCTACAGGAGCTACAGGAACAAGTACTACTAATTCTATCACTGTTAATTATGGGAGTTCTGCTGTTTCTGGAAATATAACAGTTAAAGGAACAAATTCTTGTGGTGATGGTACAGTTTCTGCAAATTATCCTATTACTGTTAACAACCCGCCTACTGCATCAGGACCAATAACAGGACCTGCTATTGCTTGTGTGGGGCAAGGAAATGTTGTATATCACATCCCATTGAATTCAACAGCAACATCTTATACTTGGTTCTATTCTGGAACAGGATATACTTTTTTACCTTCTTCAACAACTACTAGTGATAGTATAACAATTAGCTTTACTTTATCTGCTACTCCAGGTAATTTAACAGTTAAAGGTGAAAATTCTTGTGGTTTTGGAGCAGCTTCTGCAAACTTTCCTATTATTATTTCAGCAGTGCCTGCTACACCTAATAATATTACAGGAACATCAACTGTATGCCAAGGAAAAGATAGTGTAACCTATACTGTACCTCCAATTCCAGGTGGTGTTAGTTATTATGTTTGGAATTATTCTGGATCTGGTGCAACATATTCTAATAATACAAATATAACAACTACCAATAGTATTAAAATCAATTTTAGTACTACTGCAACTTCTGGAAATTTAACAGTTAAAGGACGTAGTTGTGCTGATGGACCAAACTCTGCTAATTATCCAATCACAATAAGTCCTTTACCAACTAATTCGGGAAACATAACAGGTACAAATTTTTTATGGCAAGGACAAACAATAACTTATCACGTTCCTCCAATTTCAGGTGCAAACTCTTATATTTGGTCATTTACAGGAACAGGAGCTAACTTTTCACCTAATGATACAACCACTGCAGATAGTGTAACAATCAGTTTTAGTAATACAGCGACACCTGGAGAGTTAACAGTAAGAGGACGTAATTCATGTGGTAATGGGGTAGCTTCAATTAATTATCACCTTTCAGTTTTCCCAGGTGTTGAGGAAAATAATAAATCATTAAATTATAAAATTTATCCTAATCCGAGTAAAGGTATTATTACAATTAATATCAATGAAATAAATAGTAATTTAGATTTACAAATCATCAATATTCAAGGAAAGGTAATTCATACCGAAACACTTACAAACAATAAACCAACTTACACCCAAGATATTGATTTATCAAAACATGCTAAAGGTATTTATTTCGTAAAACTAATAAATAAAGACTTTACAAAAGTTGAAAAGATTATTATACAATAGCTTATTTTAAATAAAAAAAAGGGAAGCAAAAACTTCCCTTTTTTTTTAATATTTTTATTTAACTAGAAAATTAATATAAAGTCTCAACACCGAGAATATCTATCTCTTCACAAAATTGATTTCCAAAACAACAAACAGCTAATTTATACTCTTTATCAAATTGATATTGCTTAAAAAAAATATTATCAATTGGCGAGTCATCAAACAACTTTATTTGTTTATTTGAAGTGATAATAGTAAAACTACTTAAAGATTTTGTCAAACCTGTTCCAATTGCTTTTAAATAGCTTTCTTTTAACGTCCAAAGGTCAAAAAAATATTCTTTCTTTAAATTTTTATCATCAATACTATTTAATTTTTCCAATTCTACTTTTGAATAAAAACGTTTTGCAACTTCATAATTAGGTTCTCTAATTAATTCTATATCAATTCCAACCTCAATATCAGAAAAAGCACCAACTACCCATTTACCTGAATGTGAAATATTAAAATACATCTGATTATTTACTAAATAAGGTTTCCCATTATGTCCTTTTTGAAAAACAATATTTTTCCCAATTAAATTTAGTTTTAAGGATAAAATTTTTCTTATCAATAGTTCAGCAATCAATGATCTTTGCAAACTATCAGAATGTTTATAATCATAATATTTAGTTGCAACATCTGAAGGTAATACACGGATTAATAAACTTTTAATCTCTTCGAAAATCTCTTTATCAACTAATTTTACAGCAAATATATTAAGCATTTTTCTGAACAATAATTAAAATACAAAGTTACATTAATATCAATAATAAAAAATAGTTTTGATTTATCGTTGTAGAAATGAGATAAATGATTAATTTTGCACTCCTTTTTGAACAGAAAAGCAAAAACATAAAAAAGAATTTCAATTTTTAGTTTGAAAACCATGATTAATATTACTTTACCAGACAATACTGTAAGACAATATAACAAAGGAACTAACGCTCTTGAAATAGCCAAAAGTATTAGCGAAGGACTTGCCCGTAATGTTTTAGCAGCCAAAGTAAACGAAGAAATATGGGATGCTTGCCGTCCTATTAATAATGACGCTCATTTACGTTTATATACATGGACCGACACTGAAGGAAAAGCAGCTATGTGGCATTCTTCAGCCCATTTAATGGCAGAAGCCATTGAATTATTATACCCAGGTGTTAAATTCGGCATTGGTCCTGATATAGAAAATGGATTTTATTACGATATTGATTTTATGGATTACAGCATTTCATCTGATGATTTCAAAAAAATCGAAGATAAAATGCAGGAATTAGCCAATCAAAAACAAGGTTTCACCCGTAAGGATATTTCAAAAGCAGAAGCACTGGATTATTTCAGAAGTAAAGGTGATGAATACAAACTTGAATTAATTGATGGACTTGAAGATGGAACTATTTCTTTATATCAGACAGGAGAATTCATTGATTTATGCCGTGGACCGCATATTCCAGATACTAGTTTTATTAAAGCAATAAAACTACTTAATACTGCTGGAGCTTATTGGCGAGGAGATGAGAAACGCAAACAACTTACTCGTATTTATGGAATTACATTCCAAAAACAAAAAGATCTTACAGAATATCTTGTCTTACTTGAAGAAGCAAAAAAACGCGACCATCGTAAATTAGGTAAAGAATTAGAACTTTTTACTTTTTCTGCTAAAGTTGGTATGGGTTTGCCGATCTGGCTACCTAAAGGTGCTGCATTACGTGAAAGACTTGAGAATTTTTTAAAGAAAATTCAAAAAAATGCAGGTTATGAACAAGTTATTTGTCCACATATTGGTAATGTTGAATTATACAAAACTTCTGGTCATTTTCAAAAATATGGAAAAGATTCATTTCAACCCATCTCAACACCTGTTGAAGGGGAACAATTTTTCCTTAAACCAATGAACTGCCCACATCACTGTGAAATATATAATTTTAAACCACGTTCATACAAAGATTTACCCGTAAGAATAGCTGAATTTGGAACTGTTTATCGTTACGAACAAAGTGGTGAATTACACGGACTTACAAGAGTTAGAGGATTTACTCAAGATGATGCGCATATATTTTGTCGTCCCGACCAGTTAAAAGAAGAATTCATCAATGTAATTGATATTGTATTATACATTTTTAAAACATTAGATTTTAAAAATTTCACTGCTCAAATTTCACTTAGAGATAAAAATAATGCAGAAAAATACATTGGTAGTGACGAAAATTGGGAAAAAGCTGAAAATGCAATTATTGAAGCTACTCAGGAAAAAGGGTTATCAACAACTGTAGAATACGGTGAAGCAGCATTTTACGGACCAAAACTTGATTTCATGGTAAAAGATGCTATTGGAAGAAAATGGCAATTAGGCACCATACAAGTTGATTATAACTTACCAGAACGGTTTGAATTAGAATATGTTGGAAACGATAATCAAAAGCATCGTCCGGTAATGATTCACAGAGCACCATTTGGTTCAATGGAACGTTTTGTTGCAGTATTAATTGAACATACCGCAGGTAAGTTTCCGCTTTGGTTAACTCCGGAACAGTTTATTATTCTGCCGATTAGCGAAAAATACACAGAATATGCAAAAAAAGTTTTAAATTTGCTAAAAAATTACGACCTTCGCGGCGGCATTGACGATAGAAATGAGAAAACAGGAAAAAAGATCAGAGATGCTGAACTTCAGCGTATTCCGTTTATGATTATCGTTGGAGAAAAAGAAGAAAATGAAAATACTATATCAGTTAGAAAGCAAAGTGAAGGAGATTTAGGTAGTTTTACAATAGAATCTTTTGCAAAAATTATCAATGATGAAATTTTTAGTTTAATTGGTTAATATAAAATAGAGTATAAATTAAATAAGGAGGAACACAGCTATAGCTACACCATTTTACAGCAGAAATAGAGGACAAAGGCCTTTAGAGAAAAAAAACGAGGATCTACACAAAATAAACAACAAAATTACATCACCTGTAGTTCGTGTTGTTGGTGAAAATATTGAACCTGGTATATATAATTTCAAAGACGCTATAAAAATAGCATATGACCTTGAACTTGATTTGGTTGAAATATCTCCAACAGCTAATCCACCGGTTTGTAAGGTTATTGATTACAAAAAGTTTCTTTATGAACAAAAAAGAAAACAAAAAGAAATTAAAGCTAAATCGGCTAAAATTGTTGTAAAAGAAATAAGACTAGGACCACAAACCGATGATCATGATTTTTTATTTAAATTAAATCATGCAAAAAAGTTTTTACTTGATGGTGCAAAAGTTAAGGTAGATGTGTTTTTTAAAGGTCGTACTATTATATACAAAGAACAAGGAGAAACAATCCTTTTAAAGTTTGCTGAAGCTTTATTTGAAGTTGGCAAACCAGAAATGATGCCAAAACTAGAAGGAAAAAGAATGATGATGATTATTGCACCAAAAAAATAATAAAATAAACATTAATTAATATATCACAGCAATGCCAAAAATGAAAAGCAAATCCAGTGCTAAAAAAAGATTTACTCTTACAGGAACTGGGAAAGTAAAAAGAAAGCATGCTTACAAAAGTCACATCCTGACTAAAAAATCTATTAAACGTAAACGTAATTTAACTTACAGTACTACAGTAGATACAGCGGATGAGAAAAGAGTAAAAGAAATGCTTTCAAAGTAATTAAAAACAATTAGTATTAACCTTGTTTGTAGCACAAAAGAGTCCTAAAAAAACCAGGAACGCTTAAACAAAAAAACAAAAAAAATGCCAAGATCAGTAAATTCAGTTGCTTCAAGAGCAAAAAGAAAAAGACTTCTGAAATTGACTAAAGGTCAATTTGGTCGTAGAAAGAATGTATGGACAGTAGCAAAAAACTCTTTGGAAAAAGGTTTGCAATACGCATACAGAGACAGAAGAGTAAAAAAACGTAATTTCAGAAACTTATGGATTACCCGTATTAATGCAGGTGTTAGGCCTTATGGTTTATCTTACTCTGTATTTATGGGTGCTATTCACAAAAAAAATATCAGTTTAAACAGAAAAGTATTAGCAGACTTAGCAATGAATCATCCAGACGCTTTTAAAGCAGTAGTTGATTTAGTTAAAAAGTAATTTACTGTTTAACCCAAAAGTCACCACTTTAAAAATGATGACTTTACAAAAAATATTTTTAATAATGGGTGTAGATTAATTAAAAAAAATCAGTAAATTTGCACTCCCTAAAAAACAATAAAAAAATAGCAATCATGAGCAAGCCGGAATTAATGCAATATGTTGAAAGCCTAGTGGAAAGAAAAGAATTTCCTAGCTTTAAAGCAGGCGACACTATTACAGTTTCATATAAAATCAAAGAAGGTAACAAAGAACGTATCCAACAATTTCAAGGAGTTGTTCTCCAAAGAAGTGGTAGCGGTTCTACCGAAACTTTTACAGTTAGAAAAATATCAGGAAATACTGGCGTTGAAAGAATTTTTCCTATAGCTTCACCATTTATTGACGCAATTGAAGTTAATAAACATGGTGTTGTAAGAAGAGCACGCATTTTCTACTTAAGAGGATTAAGAGGCAAGAAAGCAAGAATTAAAGAAAAAAGAATGTAGTTTTTGTTTTTCATAAAATCTAAACCCCAACATATTTTTTTGTTGGGGTTTTTTTATTTTAAGCTTTATTTTTAAAGAAATTATGCTTAGGTTTGCTCTTTAATTAAAATATACACATCAATGAAAAAAATTATTATTATACTTTTAATTTCAACAACTTATTTCAACTTAATGGCTCAAAATAATAAAGGAGGCATTACACCTGAAACACTTAAAGAAATTATACAATCATATAAAAATGATGCCAATAACAAAGCTATCGAAAATGCAATATCCAATAACGAAATTAAAAAGCTTGCATTAAATAGAAAAAATGTTGCTACAAGTGATACATATTTTTCTAACAGAATTAGCTCGAAAGGTATTAGCGACCAAAAATCGTCAGGTAGATGCTGGCTATTTACAGGTTTAAATGTTATCAGAGCAAAAGTTATCAGCAAATACAATCTTTCACAATTTCAATTTTCTCAGAACTACGCTTTCTTTTGGGATCAGTTAGAAAAATCAAACTTATTTTTACAGGAAATTATTGAAACAAAAGACAAACCACTGGACGACAAAAAAGTTGAGTGGTTATTCAAAAACCCAATTGGTGATGGTGGTCAATGGACTGGTGTAGTTAATATCACACAAAAATATGGTTTGGTTCCATCGGAAATAATGCCTGAAACAAAAAATGCCGATAATACAAGCGTGATGTCTTCTATGTTAAGTTATAAACTTCGTGAAAGTGGTTTGCAATTAAGAGAAATGGCAAGTAAAAATACAAAACCTGAGAACTTTGAAAGTAAGAAAAAAGAAGTACTTGCTGAAATTTACAAAATCTTAGTTTACTGCTTAGGCGAACCACCTGCTGAATTTAACTGGCGTTATAAAACTACCGATGGAAAAGTAAGCGAACTAAAAAAATACACACCACTCTCTTTCTATAAAGATTTTGTTAGCGTAGATTTGAATAATTATGTAATGTTTATGAACGATCCATCACGTCCATTTTATAAACTTTACGAAATAGAAAACGACCGTCATACTTATGATGGTAATAATTGGAAATACATTAATTTACCTATAGAAGATATTAAAAAAATTGCAATAGCTTCAATACTTGACACAAATGCCCTCTATTTTTCTTGTGATGTAGGCAAACAACTAAATGGAGATAAAGGCTTGTTGGATATTAATAATTATGATTTTGAAAGTTTGTTTGGTGTGAAATTCGGAATGAATAAAAAACAAAGAATCCAAACCTTTGAAAGTGGTTCTTCGCATGGAATGACTTTAGTTGCAGTAGATTTGGCAAACGAAAAACCTATAAAATGGTTGTTGGAGAATAGTTGGGGTAGTAGTTATGGTTTTGAAGGTCATTTGATTATGACAGATAAATGGTTTGAAGAATATATGTTTCGTTTGGTAGCAAACAAAAAATATGTTTCTCAGGAAACATTAAAAATATTAGAACAAAAACCAACAATATTACCTCCTTGGGATCCAATGTTTGCCAATGAAGAATAAACTGAATTAATATTTTTAAAATTATACTATAAAATTATGCCAGATTTCCAACAAAGAATGGACACATTCAGAGAAACAAGAAATACGCTTGGGGTAACAATTCACGATTGGCTTATTAGAATTGGATTTGATGAAAATAGCGCATTGCTTCTAAAAGGAGCTATTATTGTAGTCGGTTTATTTATTTTAAGTTATATAGTTCTTTTTATTTCAAAAAAAATAATCGTAAAAGTTTTACATGAAATTGCTAAGCGCACCGAAACTACTTGGGACGATATAATGGTAGAACGTGGAGTATTTCAACGTTTAGCTTACCTTGCCCCTGCTATTTTAATCCATTCGTTGATGCCTAATATGTTGCACGACTACGAAGCATGGGTTTTGATTTTGCAAGGTATTCTTAAAATTTATATGGTGTTGATAGTAATTATGGTGTTGGATGCTTTTTTTTATGCGTTGATAGAAATCTATCAAAACTATGAAATATCAAAGTTTAAACCTATAAAAGGCTATATTCAGATAATGAAAATTATCATTTATCTGATTGGTGGTATCATCATCATTTCAATACTTATAAATAAATCACCTATATATTTATTAACAGGTTTAGGTGCAATATCTGCAGTATTAATGTTGATTTTTAAAGATACTTTATTAGGTTTTGTAGCAAGTATTCAACTTTCAAGTAATGATATGCTTCGTCCGGGCGATTGGATTACTATCAACAAATTTGGTGCAGATGGAACGGTTATGGATATTAATCTTACAACAGTTAAAATTGAAAATTTTGATAAAACAATTACAACAGTTCCTACATATACTTTAATTTCAGATGCTTTTCAAAATTGGAGAGGCATGGAAGAATCAGGCGTTCGAAGGATAAAACGTTCTATAATCATAAACATGAGTAGCATTAAGTTTTGTACGCCTGAAATGTTGGCTAAGTTTAATAAAATGAAACTTATCGAAAATTACATTAAAGAAACTCAGCAAGCTCTGGAACTGTATAATATTGAAAATAAAACTGATGATAGTCAAATTGTAAATGGTAAACGACAAACCAATTTGGGTGTTCTGAGAGCTTATATTCAAGCATATTTACAAAGTAATCCAGATTTGTCGAAGGAAAATTCGCTAATTGTTCGTCAACTACAGCCTACCGAAAAGGGTTTGCCAATAGAAATTTATGCTTTTAGCACTATTTTGGAATGGGGAAAATATGAAGATTTAATGGCTGATATTTTTGATCACATCTTGGCAGTAGTCCCTGAATTTGAATTACAGATTTTTCAGAATCCAAGTGGATCTGATTTTAAAAGCTTGGTAAATGTTCAGATATAGCAATTTTAGTTGAATGCTCAATGACAGATTATCTATATTTCCTATATAAATAGATTACATCAAAAGGCTTCAATTGATTATTTCAATTACTCTTTACAATTTTATCCGCAGTCATCCGATGAATAATTATTAAGTCGGGGTGCGACTCTAAGTCGCACCCCGACTTTTTTGGCATTAGCTGTTTTCTCCTATTGTTAGTCGTAGCGAGACGCTACGACTATAATAACATGAGTCACCTGTTGATATCTTTGCTTTTACACAAAAATATATTTTATTTCGGCATGATGCCGCATATATAGCATCGTAGCGGGACGCTACGATGAACAGGGCTGAACAGGGTTTATATTTCCCCTTTGTGTAAATCCCAAACAGGGAAACACAGTTCGTAGTTATTCCAAACAATGTCTCCATAATCGAGTGTGAAGGCCTTAAATAATTCCTTGTTGAGATATTTGATTGTCATTGGATTTTTCGATTTTCTTAAAAACTCTTCAAAATCAACCGTTCTTTCAACTCCATCTGAAAACTGGAAATTAATTTTATAATCGCCTTTATAGCTAACTTCTTGTATTGAAATAATCATGGCTTATAGTTTTTTTGTTATTGTTTCAGAAGCTATCGGTATATTGTAAACGAAAAAGTCTATCCATTTTCTTACAATATCTTCTCTGTATGCTTCTACAAGTCTTTTGAATTTTCTTTGGTTTTGTATATCAATAGGTTCTTTGCCCATAACCTCTGAAATTATTATTTCAACAAATTTCCCATCTTTATAAATAATCTCCGCTTTACTCTCTTTGCCCTGATATTTGCAATGTACATGAATAGGTTCATGTTCATTAGAATAAAACAGTATTATCAAACCAAAATACTCATATAATTTCGGCATTTTCTTTTTTTCTACAAAAATACAAAATTATCAGGCAATATTTATTAATTCCTGATTATTGCCCAAAATTTACATCATGTTTAAACGAAATGCTTGCTTTTTACCATACGGAACATATCGAGGTTTCTCAATTGCAATAGTCGGAGTGCGACTTGAAGTCGCACTCCGACTGTGATATATATGAAGTATTTCTCTTGTATTTATTCTTTCACTATTTTCTTAAATTCAAATATTTTTCCATTCTCAAGCTTTATTAAGTAAACACCGGGTGAAAAGTTTGCGGTTTGAACGATAGTTTTTTCAATAATATTCCCCTTGAAAACAATCTGACCTATTGAATTAAAGATTTCGAAATAAACTTTATCTTTATTTCCTTTAGATACTAAAATTAATTCATTGGAAACTGGGTTAGGATAAACGTCAAACTTTAAACCATCTTTTGATTGTTCATTTATTCCAAGATTTGGACCACCAACACAATAAATATAACCAGCTTTAACAATAGTATCGGGGCATGAGCTAGCTATACTTGTTGCTAAAAGCGAAACAGTATATAGACCATTATAGCCGTACGTATGAAAAACACTTGGGTTGTTAGAATTTAAGATAGAATCATCACCAAAGTTCCATGTAAAATAATAATTAGCTATATTAGCGGTATTATTAGTAAATTGAACAGCAAATGGTGGTGCATTTAAAAGTGTTGGAGAAGCAGTGAAATCAAGATTAAAATTAGCAGTGTTTACAGTAACGACTACGGTGTCATTAGCAATACACATCCCGTCCACTGCATTTAAATAATAGGTTGTAGTAGATATAGGCATTACATAAGGATTTAAAATATTTATATTGTTTAATCCATCACTAGGTGTCCATAAATAGTTTATTGTATTACTATTTGAATTTACAGTTGCTCCAAAAGTTGTAGAATCGCCACAAGTTCTTGTAATATTATTTGTATTTATAGTTAAAGGTTGTACAATTATTTTTATTGAATCAATAAATGATAGACCATATTGCGATGTTACTATTACTTTGTACCAAGTAGTTTGTGAGGGCTTTGCTATTGGATTACGAATATTAGAGTTTGATAAACTAGTTACAGGAGACCAAGAATAAGATAAATTAGATGAATCCCCATTTATAATTTTAATATCTAGCTGTTTTGTAATCCCACATATTGTTGAAGTGTCATTTTTAATAATATATCCTAAAGGTGGGGCGTAAAATTGAAAAGGTGAAGTGAAATTTGAGCCTTTAAATGCATTATCTATTGCTTGAACTCTTGCATAATATGTAGAATCAAAATTATAACTGTTAAAATTTATTATTAAAAAAGAATCCAATTGTTGATTTCCCATTGCAACAATATCTCTAAACCCGGTATTTAAGTTCGATTGACATGATTTTACTTTATTTGGATTACTTGCTGTACCTATAGCAACATTATAAGTAATGGTTGAAGAAGGAGTATGGTCATCTGTAGATTTATTCCAATTTATTTTTTTAAAATTAGAATTATATTAGAGTTTATACCGATTAAATTTTTATGCCACATTTTTTAATCTTAATCTTAAATTATGAAGGGCACAAGCCACAAACATTACATTATCTTCGCGAGCATATAAGCGTCCTCTAAATT
>Ga0247840_10002886_pt1 | contig 29893 bp, 5 predicted proteins | sample LaCruzMarch2015__FD_192404 | JGI IMG/M metagenome (GOLD analysis project Ga0247840, IMG submission 192404) | Freshwater microbial communities from meromictic Lake La Cruz, Castile-La Mancha, Spain - LaCruzMarch2015_17m | ecosystem: Environmental > Aquatic > Freshwater > Lake | place: Spain...
TCAAATAATCCTTTTTCGCCTTTTGTTTTATATTTTTGTAATGACATCTTTTTTTGCATTTATTTATATGCAAATATACCTATATTTATCTGAATAACAAAGAATTAATTTATAGAAGTCCCCTACAGTTAAAGATGTTGAAATTCCTGCTATTTCTGGAACAGCAATAACTGGGAATAAGAATACAGATAATTTGCAATGCTATTATACAGTTTCCGGAACTGAGTTTGACCCAACTGTAGTTACTGATAATTGTGGAATTTTAAAAAGCACCTATCAAATAAATAGTGGTTCTGAAGTAGGAACCAATGCTTCAACATCGTTATCAGGCGTTCAATTAGCAAAAGGTGCAAACGTTATTCTATGGAAAGCTTATGATATAAATGGAAATTCCAATACATGGACATTTACCATAACTGTCGTTGACAATCAAAAACCATTGATTACAAATTGTCCTGCTAATCAAGATTTGAGCATGACAAATAATTTATGCACAGCTCAACTTCCTAATTACATTAGTACATTAGGTATCACTGCTACTGATAATTGTGGCTCTGGATCTATCAATTGGGCACAATTACCTGCAGCTGGTACAATATTAAGCGGAGGTAATGGTTTTACACAAATAATGACAATAATTGCTACTGATGCAAGTGGAAAAGCTGATACTTGTACATTTACGGTTACGGTTAAAGATTTTCAAAAACCAACCATATCTTGCCCATCAAACATTTCTCAAAATGTTGGTTCGGGAATATGTGGAGCTGTTGTTAGCTATTCAACACCAACTGGTGTTGATAATTGTGCAGGCGTTTCAACTGAACAGATATTAGGATTGGCTTCTGGATCAACTTTTCCTGTTGGTATTACAACGAATAGATTTAAAGTAACCGATGCCGCAGGTAATATTGATTCATGCAGTTTTACAGTAACAATAACAGATAATGTTTTACCAACTATATCATGTCCGGGAAATATTACTGTTAGTGCAACATCTGGTAATTGTGGGGCAATAGTAAATTATTCTACTCCAGAAGGAACGGATATTTGCTCTGGTGCAAATACAATTCAAACAGCAGGATTGGCTTCCGGTTCAACTTTTCCAGTTGGTGTTACTACTAATAGATTTAGAGTAACAGACGCATCAGGAAATAATGATTCATGTAGTTTTACTGTAACAGTTACTGATAATGAAAAACCTGTTATTTTAAATTGTCCTTCTAATATTTCTCAGGCAAATATTCCAAATCAATGCAGTGCTGTCGTTACATGGACAGAACCAACAGCAACAGATAATTGTACTGCTCCGGGAAGTTTGGTTTGGACAAAATCACGTACATCAGGCTCAGTTTTCCCTGTTGGCGTTACAACCGTTACTTATACCGTTAAAGATGTCGCTAATAATGTTAGTGATACCTGCCTTTTTACAGTAACGGTAACAGATACTACAAGACCTGTGATAATTGGTACACCTATAAATGTTGTAAAATCAAATGATTTGAATCTTTGTACAGCAATAGTTACCTGGACAGAACCAACAGCAACTGATAATTGTACTTCTGCAGGAAGTTTAGTTTGGACAAAATCGCACACTCCAGGTTCAGCTTTCCCACTTGGTATTACGACGGTTACTTATACAGTTAAAGATGTAGCCAATAATATTAGTTTTCCATATAGTTTTACTGTTACTGTAAATGATAACCAAAAACCTGTTATTGTTAATTGTCCTTCTACTATTATCCAACCTTATGCTCCAGGTGAATGTGATGCGATAGTTTCATGGATTGAACCCACTGCTACAGACAATTGTTCTGGTAGTTTTACCTGGACAAAATCCCACTTACCTAATACCTCTTTTCATAAAGGTATAACTGTTGTAACTTATACTGTAAAAGATACTGCAAATAACACCAGTAATGTTTGTAGCTTTAATGTTCAAGTTACAGAAAATGAACCACCTGTAGCGCAATGCAAACCAGACACTTTATACTTGAACACATCAGGTTTGGCTACTTTAACTGTAAACGATATAGATAATAATTCTACAGATAACTGTGGAATTATGTCAAGAACCATTAGCAAATCATTGTTCAATTGTTCAAATATTGGAATAAATACTGTAATTTTAAGTATAAAAGATTCGTCAAACAATGTATCAACCTGTGATGCAACTGTCACTGTATTGGATACTTTACGTCCTATTATATCAACTTCTGCTATATCTTCAAATGTTAATACAGTAACTGGATATTGTTATTATACGGTATTAGGTTCGGAGTTTGATCCAATAGTTGCCGACAATTGTGTAGGTTCTATTTTATCTTATTCTGTAACAGGAGCAACCACCTTAAGTGGTACAGGAAGCCTTGCAGGAAAACAATTGCTTAAAGGTGCAAATGTTATTACTTGGACTGCTATAGATGCAGGAGGAAATACTTCTAACACATTGATGTTTACCAAAACCGTTATTGACAACCAAGCTCCAACTATTGCGGGTATTGGTAATAAAAATCGTACAACAACAAATACTGCTGCATGTGGATATATTGCTGTTGGCAATGAGTTTGACGTGTTGGCTAATGATAATTGTGGAACAGGGTCTTTGATAATGTCATATACCATAAATGGTGGGAGTTCTACAACTGCAAATACACTAAATGGAGTTCTTTTTCCTGTAGGTTCAAATGATGTAGTTTGGACGGTAAGCGATGGTATTAATACAAGAACAACATCCTTTAAAGTTATTGTTGCTGATGATGATGCTCCTGTAATATCTCAAATTCCAGATATCATTATAAGTACTAGCGGTAGTTGTGGGGCTGTGGCAACATGGACTGAGCCTACTTATACTGATAATTGTATGGTAACCGTTTTTAGTCAAATTTATGGACCAGTTAGTGGTAGTACATTTAATGTTGGACAAAATCTTGTTGAGTATTGGGCAAAAGATGCTGCTAACAATATAAGTATTATGTATTTTTATGTAATCGTAAGTGATCTTACACCGCCTACACTTACATGTCCATTTACAACAATTTCGAAAAGCTCAGATACAAATTCTTGTTTTTATGTGGTTAAAGGTGAGGAATTTAATCCTTCAGTAATGGATGCTTGTCCAGGAACAATAATTAAAAATTCTTACGATAGTACCAGCACACTTGCAGGAAGACCTTTGATGGTTGGAACACATTTAATCACCTGGACAGCTACAGATACATCGGGGAATGTGTCAAGTTGTACTATGGAAATAACAATAACAGATGATCAATTCCCATCATTTATACCTCCTACTGGTCATTTTGATGTATTTACAAATGGAGGAAAGTGTTATTATACCGTTCCGGATACTTATTTAGATCCTAATAATTTAAGGGAAAATTGTTCAGCCTATTCTCCAACTTATGTAGTTACAAAAAATTCTGTTGTTGTAAAAACAGGTTCATCTACGCTTTCAGGATGGGAAGTTCCAAAGGATAATGACAATGATTACTCAATAGTATGGAGTTTTTCTGATACACATGGACATACGATTCATTCTGAACCTGTTACTTTAAGGGTTAGAGATAACCAAGCCCCTTCATTTAATTGCCATGGGAATGAAATTAGAAACACTATTGGAAGTTCGTGTGAATATTCTGTAGTGGGAAATGAATTTGACCCCAGTAATTTTACTGATAATTGTGATAATACATTTTCAATTTCTTATCAAATTGATGAAGGAGTTGCTGTAGTTGATACAACTTTGGCAGGAAAAGTATTAGCTGTTGGATTTCATGTTATTAAATGGACTGTAACCGATCAGTCTGGAAATTCATCTGTATGTAGCTTTAATGTAAGAATTCGTGATAATGAATTGCCAATAATATCTCCAGTTACAAATCAAACAAGATTTGCGCCTGTTGGAATATGCTCTTATACAGCAATTGGTAATGAGTTTGACCCTAATTCCGTTTCGGATAATTGCGGATTGCAAACATTGGTAAACAATCAAAATGGAACTTCAACCTTGGCAAATTATGAATTCCCTGTTGGAATAACCGTAGTTGTTTGGACTGCTACCGATATTTCCGGAAATTCATCCATTATTCAATATTTGGTTACCGTTAGAGATACGATACCTCCTGCTTATGATTTAACCCAAACAGCTTCCAAAAACGCATCTTCAACGAGTTGTTATTATACAACTGTTGGCACTGAATTTGACCCTCAATACATTACTGATAACTGTACACATAGTAATTATTATGTTGTTAATGATTATAATGATTATACTTCATTGGCTTATGCACAGTTCCCTGTTGGTACAACCAATGTAGTGTGGACTGTAAAAGATGTTTATGGTAATGAACGAAAAGATACAATTGTTGTTACTGTAACGGATAATAGACCTCCTGTTATAGCCTGCCCATCAACTACATATACAAGAGTTGTTGATCAGGGACATAATTATTATACAGTAGGGAATAACGAATTTAAACCAATTGCTACAGACAACTGTGCTTTTACTTATTCTAATAATATAACAGGTACATTACCTTTAACCGGCTCTCAACTTACTCCGGGTAATCATGTAATAGAATGGACAGCTGTTGATGGAGCTAATAACACAACGACTTGTAATGTTATTGTTGATGTTGTTACATCTCTTTATCCTCCAATAACATGTGTTGGAGACCAATCAAATAACGCTTCTGGAATTTGTGATTATACCGTAGTCGGAACTGGGTTTAATGCAACATCTACTTCAACAGCTGCCACCTTAATAAATGATTATAACCATACCAATACTCTTAATGGTGCAGTATTTCCTTATGGAACTACCTTTGTAACATGGACAGCTTCACAAACAGTTGCAGGTGTTCTTTATACAAATACTTGTAGTTTCTATGTTACCATTCGTGATAACGAAAACCCGGTAATTACACCTCAAGCAGATATTACTGTTAATAATAATTCGGGTTGTTACGCTTCTGGTGTTTCTTTGGGAACGCCAACTGTTAGTGATAATTGTGGTGTTAATACTTATAATAATAATGCGCCAACTATTTATCCAATAGGTGTTACTAATGTTACTTGGTGGATACAAGATATTCATGGAAACACTTCAACTGCAGTTCAAAAAGTTACAGTTAGAGATACAGTACCTCCAACCATTAGTTGTCCTGGCTCTTTTTGTCGTGAAGCAGATGATACCGAACAGGATCATTATACTGTAACTAGTAATGAATTTAAACCCGATATGTGGGAAAACTGTTCAAATCCGACTACTTATACAAATAGTTACAATGGATTGAATTCGTTGGCAGGAGTTAACTTGCCTCTTGGAACAACTAATATTACTTGGACTGCAACTGATGCTGCCGGTAATATTGCTACTTGTGTTGTTTCGGTGGTTGTGAGCAATACTTCTAATCCTCCAGTAACCTGTCATGGAAATCAATCAAGAAATACGGATCCTACCGTTTGTACTTATACGGTTCAAGGAACAGAATTTGATGTTTCTACCACAGCGATGCCACCACCAACATTAACTTATACAAATAGTTTCAATGGTCTCACTACATTGGCTGGAGCTGTTTTTCCAAAAGGGACGACCAATATTGTTTGGACTTATTCTGATGGTACCTACACAAATACTTGTTGTTCTTTTAATGTTTACGTTTATGACAACGAAATACCCGTTGTTAGTTGGCCTACAAACTTAACTTTTTATGTTGGTTCAGGCAATTGTTCTGTTGCTGGAGTTAATGTTGGAACTCCTACTGCAACTGATAATTGCGATGCACCTTCTTCAATAACAAATTCCAGAACACCCAATTGGACAACTTTCCCATTGGGAACAACAAACGTATATTGGACAGTATGGGATAATAATATTAACAATGTATCTTATCACACACAAACAGTAAATGTTATTGATACTATAAGACCTATAATTAATTGCCCAACCTCAAGATATTACCGCCAATTTAATAATTCGGAAGAAAATTATTATACTGTTTCTGGAAGTGAATTTACACCTCCTGTTAGTGAAAATTGCAACCTTTCCTCTTATGTAAATAATGTGAATGGAAATGGATATTTGAATGGAACTCATCTGTCGATAGGAGATCATACAATAAAATGGACAGCCACCGATGTTAGTGGAAATATAGATTCATGTAAAATTTATATTACTGTTGTTGATTCATTTAGACCTATCATTAGGTGTCCCGACGATTTGTTTCAAAAAGCGGGAAGTAATAATTGCTCTTATACTATTGCTGGAACTAACTTAGATGCTCAAGTATTAAATCTTTCAGTTATACCTGGACGTACACTCACACATAATTATACGGCAGCACCTTATGATACAACTTTGAACGGAGCAGTATTCCCAAAAGATACAATTACTGTAATTTGGACTGCTAAACAAACGATTAACGGGATAGAATATACAAGCTCTTGTAGCCATATTATTGGTGTAGAAGACACTGTGCGACCGGTAATATATCCTTTACCATCAGATACTATTGTTAATGTTGACCCTAGTTCTTGTGTTAAGGTAATGACCTTGCCAACAATATCAACAACAGATAATTGTGGTGTAATGGCTATCACTAATAACGCACCTTCTACTTTCTTAATAGGAACTACAAATGTGAGATGGCAAGTTGTGGATACAAGCGGAAATACTACTGTTTATATCCAAAAGGTTACCGTAAATGATAATGAACCACCTATTATCACAGGATGTCCAACTTCAACTTTAACGGCTCAAGCATCTAGTGGAAACTGTAAGGCAATTGTTTCTTGGCCTCCATTGATTGCTACTGATTCGTGTAGTGGTATGTTAAGTTTTACATCTACACATTCACCAGGAACATTTTTTGATATTGGAACTACTCATGTTACTTATACTGCTATTGATAATAATAATAATACAAGCACTTGCACTTTTGATGTTATTGTCAGCGATCAAAATCCAACCATAAGCTGTATTTCAGATACTGTAAGAAAAACCAACTCTGGTTTATGTTCTTACAAAGCTTATGGAAATGAATTTGACCCAACTTCATTTGCTGATAATTGTACAGTTGCTTCATTGACTTATAGTTTTGTTAATCCTATTACTTCAACAGTTGTAACAGGTTCAAATTCGTTGTCTGGAGTTACTATACCCAGAGGAATAATAGATCAAGGACCTATTCCAATTACTTGGACTGTAACCGATAATAATTCAAACACTGCTTCTTGTACTTTTAATCTATCACTTCTTGACAAAGAAGCTCCAATCATTGTAGTGCCTGAAAATCAGATAAGATTTACTGATTTACATAAAAATTATTATACTGCAATAGGTTCAGAATTAGATACTGTAAATGCTCACGATAATTGTGGTATCGTAACATATTTAGCCAATAATATTGTTCTTCCAAACGCAAGCTTAGGTGGTCATCAATTTCCATTGGGACTTAATACTATTGTTTGGACAGCCAGAGACGATAACTCAAATGAGAGTTCTTCTAATTTTTATTTATTTGTTATAGATAATGAATCTCCAAGATTTACTGATACAGCTTATAATAACACAGCTTATGCAAGTGCAGGGTCTTGTGGTACTTATGTAAATTATATTGCCCCAGCATATATTGACAATGTTACTTCAACTTCTAATTTGATTGTAACTATTAATCCTCCGACAGCTACACCAGGTAGCTTATTTCCAATTGGAGTAACTACCGTAACATATAATGTTACAGACTCTTCATTTAATACTATTTCTTATAGTTTTGATGTAACCGTTATAGATACAGTACATCCAACCATTACATGTCCAACAGGTTCTCCGTTTGAAAGAAATACGCTTCCTAATTTAGGATACTATTATGCTCAAGGAACAGAGTTTGACCCTATTAATTATTTTGATAATTGCTCTGCTTATATAATCAATACTGAAAATAATTACCATACATTATCCAATGCATATTTCCCCATTGGTACACATGATATTACATGGACGGTTTCTGATTCAAGTGGTAATACTGCAAGTTGTCCAATAACCGTAATTATTTCAGATATAGAACCTCCACATATTACAACCTGTCCAAATGTATCGATTGCTTATGAAAATAATGACTTAGGATATTGTTATTATACTGTTGATGCTGCCGATCATGACCCTATTACATTTTCTGATAATAGCACTTTGTGGAAACTTACTTATTCTATTAGCGGAGGAGTGCAAGATGTAGGTACAGATTTAACTACAACGCTTGTTGGTGAACATATCCCTGTTGGCACATTAATAGATTCAACTACAACTGTGACTTGGAAGTTATGGGATATAAATGGCAATATTGATTCAAGTTGTAAAGTTGTATTTAAAGTAACAGATATTGAGCCACCTGCTATCTCTCTTGTTGGTACTCAAACTCGTTACACAGATGCTGGTGAACCTGATTATACTGCAAAAATTAGTGATGGATGGAATCCAATTATCAATGATAATTGTGCAGTAGAAAAACTAACATATAAATTAGATACTGCAGCAGTAGTTGGTACCGACCCTACAACTTCCATTGTAGGCGAACACCTCACCGTAGGTACACATAATGTAATTTGGACAGTAACAGATATTCATGGACTAACAAATACCGGAAATTATGATATTATTGTTCAAGATACAACACCTCCTACAGCTGTTTGTAATCCAATTACTGTTTATTTGAATGATTTAGGAAATTATACACTTACATCTGCAAATATTGACTCTATTGCTGTTGGATCCGGCGACCCAAGTGGAATTCAAAGCCTTGTTGTTACTCCTGATTATTTCAATTGTATAGCGGTTGGTCCTAATACTGTAGATTTAACAGTAACAGATATATATGGTAATATTTCTCATTGCAATGCAATCGTTACTGTTTTGGATACAACACATCCTGTTGCTAATTGTCAAAATATAACAATCCAGTTAGATGCTTTTGGAAATGCTCAAATTTCAGCGTCTCAATTAGACAATGGATCTTATGATAATTGTGGAATTCAGAGTATTGCTGCAAGTCAGACAGATTTTACCTGTAGCGATATTGGAGATAAAAATGTTACAGTTACTGTTACAGGTAATAGTGGTAATATTTCAACATGCAATGCTATTGTAACCGTTCAGGATACACTTCCTCCTACAGCTGTTTGTAAAAATATTGATCTTTATTTAGGTACAAATGGACTTGCAACAATTACAGGCTCTTCTATTGATAATGGATCTTATGATAATTGCGGTAATTTAAACTTATCTGTCTCAAAGAGTGTGTTTGATTGTACAAATATTGGAGAAAATACAGTAACATTAACTGCAACGGATGGTGGCTTTAGTTCTTCTTCTTGTCCTTCTTTTGTAACAGTTTATGATACTTTAGCTCCTATTGCTAATTGTAAAAATATTACTATTTTATTAGATGCAACAGGTGCTGCAACTATTACAGCTGCTGATATTAATAATTCATCATCAGATAATTGTGCAATTGCTACAATGATAGCAAGCAAAACTAATTTTGATTGTACAAATGTTGGGAATAACTCTGATACTTTAACGATAACTGATGTAAATGGAAACGTTTCTACTTGTGTAGCAAATGTTGAAATACAAGATATTGCTCCAGTAGCTCTATGTAAGAATACAACAATCTATTTGAATACGTCTGGTGCTGCAACAATTACCAGTGCTACTATAGATAATGGCTCTTCAGATGCATGCGGTGCTGTAGATTTGAATATTGACATTTCGAATTTCGCATGTTCTAATGTTGGTTCAAATCCATTAACAAATACAGTTACTTTAACCGTAACAGATGTTAATCTTCTTTCATCTACATGTACTTCTTTAATAACGGTATTAGATACAATTGATCCAATTGCAATTTGCCAAAACGCAACTGTTTATTTGGATGCAGCTGGTAATGCAAGTGTAACAGCAGCTCAGGTTAACAATGCGTCGAATGATGCTTGTGGTATCCAAAGTCTTGTGGTAAACCCATCAACATTTACTTGTTCAAATCGTGGAGCTAATATAGTTACTTTGACTGTTACCGATGAAAATGGTAACATTAGTACTTGTAACCCTACAGTTACAGTTGTTGATTCAATTAAACCAGTAGCTCTTTGTAAAGACATAACAGTTCAATTAAGTGCATTGGGTACAGCAAGTATTACTGGTGCTTCTATTGATTTAGGTTCAACAGACAACTGTAGTATTTTAAGTTTAACTGCAAGTCCAAATAGTTTTAATTGTTCAAATATTGGGTCTTCCTTCCCTGTAACTTTAACTGTTACCGATGTAGCAGGAAATTCATCTACCTGTATATCCACAGTAACTGTTGGAGATACAGTTAAACCAAATGCAATTTGTAAAAATATTACGATTTATCTTGATGCAATTGGTAATGCTTCAATAACAGATAGTAGTATCAATAATGGATCAAATGATGCATGTGGTATTGCAAGTATAGTAGCAAGCAAAAAAGCTTTTACTTGTGCAGACAAAGGTGCCAATAGTGTTACCCTCACTGTAACAGATAATAATGAAAATGTATCTTCTTGTGTTTCCACTGTTACTGTTTTGGATAACTTAAAACCGATATATACATTCTGTCCAACTAATAAAATTGTTAGTACAGATAACGGTCTTTGTACTTACACTCATCATGATATAACTTGGGATGCAACAGCTACTGATAATTGTGCTGTTACTTCTTTGACTTATAATCTTACAGGAGTTACTTCTGGTACAGGAACAACTTTAAATAATGTAGTATTTAATAAAGGCATAACTACAGTAACATGGACAGCATCTGATGCTTCTGGAAATACTCAAACATGTTCATATACAATTACAGTTAATGATACTGAAAATCCTGTTGCTATATGTAAGGCTGATTCAGTTTATTTAGATATTAATGGTCAGGTTATTGTTCAACCATCTGTTATCAATAATAATTCAACTGATAATTGTGGAATATTATCTTATTTGGTTTCTAAAAATGATACTACATATTCTAATACAGTTTCTTACAATTGTTCTGAACTTTCAACACATACAATTTATCTGAAAGTAATTGATGCTGCAGGAAATTATCATATTTGTTCATCAACGTTAACAGTATTAGATACTATTGCTCCTGTACCAACAAGTCTTGCAGATAAAGTGGTAAGTACAGCAAGCAATTCTTGTACATATACAAACACAAATGTTGTTTGGAATGCGATAGATAATTGTGATCCAAATCCAACAATTACATTCTCACTGAGTGGCGTTACAGATAATACAGGTATTACTGATTTTACGACATTAAACGGAGTGGTATTTAATAAAGGAACAACTTTGGTTACTTGGACTACTTCTGATGCAAGTGGAAATCATGGAGTTTCTACTTTTAATGTGATTGTAAATGATAGTATTAATCCAACAGTTGCATGCCCGGGTAACCTTTCACAAAATGTAGCTTTTGCTGGAGCAACTTCAGCTTCTGTTCCAACAATTGCTAACCCAACTTATGACGATAATTGTGCTGTTGTTAAAGTTACTTATGCTTTAACCGGTGCAACTTCAACTTCTGCTCAACTTTCTGGAATTAACACTATTAATAGTGGTACATTCAATTTAGGAACAACCACAATTACTTATATTGCTTATGATGCAGCAGGAAATACTGACACTTGTACTTTTAAAGTGACAATTAATGCATTACCAGAAGATGCCATTACTATTGATCCTGTATCAATAATTACTTACGAAGATCAAACACAGGGTCCTGCGACATTTACAGTAGTTTTACCTTTTATACCAACTGGAACAGTTTGTATTAATGCAAAAACAAGTGATACTACAGAATCTAAGGTAAATTCAGCAAATATTCGCTCAGGAGCTGTTGACTCTACTATGATATGTTTTAATGAAACCAACTGGAACGTTCCACAAACAATTTTTGTTTTTGGTAAAGATGAATTTGTAGATGACGATACAATACCTTATACTATTATACTTACAATCAATGAAAATCATACAGATGTTGGTTCTGGGTATTTCTTAGCTAATCCTGCAGATGTAAATGGTATTAATATTGACAATGATACAGCTGGAGTTATTGTTTCTCCAATTTCTAATCATACAACAGAGGCTGGTGGAACTGCAACATTTACAATTGTTTTAAAAACAGAACCTACAGAAAATGTTTCATTTAATTTAATAAGCAACGATTGGACAGAAGCCTATATAATTGGTCCTTCTGATAGTATTGTTACTTTTACGCCTGCTAATTGGAATATTCCACAAACTGTAACCGTAAAAGGTAAGGACGAATTCTTTGTAGATGGAGATGTGGCATATACTATTATTACAAGCAATGCAATTTCAACTGATCCTAAATATAACAATATGGTTGCAGATGATGTTGCTGCCATTAATGACGATAATGATATACCTGGCTTTATAGTTTCTGCTATTTCAAATCATACAACAGAAGGTGGAGGTACTGCAACTTTTACCGTCAGGTTAACCAGCCAACCAGCAACAGACTTAACAAACTATGTTGTGCTTGTTAATATGGTTAGTAATGACACCACCGAAGGTAGTGTTACTCCAATTCCTTTAACTTTTACTGCTGCTGATTGGAATATAAATCAAACAGTAACAGTACATGGTATAGATGATATTATTGTTGATGGAAATATCCCTTATACAATTGTATTAACAGTTGATACAGCTGGAACAACCGATCCAATTTATAAACCATTAAATCCGAATGATGTAAATGCGATTAATGATGACAATGATACTGCAAGATTAGCAATAAATAATGTAGAACAGTTAGAATTACACAGTGGTACATCTAACTATGCATTTACAGTAACTCATACAGGAGCAGAAGTTCCCGGAGGATATACTGTGACTTGGTACACTCAAAATTCTTTACCTGTATCGGCAAGTTTCCCAAGTGATTATGCTGGTACTGGTGGTACTCTTAGTTTTACGGGTGCTATTGGCGAAACAAAAACTATTAATATTGTTGTAAATGGCGATACAAGACTTGAGCCAAATGAAACCTTTAAGGTTGTACTAGCTTCAGCGAGTTCTGGAGGTAGAAGTGTATTAATACCAGCTGCTGGCAAAATTGGTATTGGTACAATACTCAACGATGATGCTGCTACATTTGCAATTAATGATGTTTCTATTACAGAAGGAAATTCTGGAACACAATTACTCAATTTTACAGTTACTTTAAGTGAAGATGTAGAAGCATCAAATCCGGTTACTGTTGATTATGTTACCAATAACGGAACAGCTATTGCCGGCGAAGATTATGTATATAAAACAGGAACATTGAGTTTTACAGGTTTGAAAAATGAAACAAAAACTATATCTGTAACAATTAATGGAGATTCAAAAGTTGAGTTGAATGAAACATTTAATGTTTTATTGAGCAATATTCAATCTGTGGGACTTCCCGATTCAATTTTGTCTAATATGACTTTCTCAAAAGCAAGTGGAATTGGAACTATTAACAATGATGATGCGGCTACTATTAGCATAAATAATGTTACACATAATGAAGGTAATAGTGGTACAACATCTTACGATTTTACAGTTACTCTTTCAAATCCTTCCGACACAATTACTACAGTAAATTATACTACTGTTGATGGAACCGCAACTACAGCCGATCTTGACTATACTGCAAATAGTGGTACATTAACTTTTGCAGCGGGAGAAACAACAAAAACAATTACTGTACTTGTTAATGGAGATTCAAAAGTTGAGTTGAACGAAGGTTTTACCGTTGCATTGAGTAATTTGGTTAACAACGGAAGAAGCATCACATTACCAGTAGAAACAGCCACAGGAACCGGCACAATAACCAATGATGATGCCGCTACTTTAGCAATAGATAATGTATCTATAACCGAAGGAAATAGTGGAACAAGTATTCTTACATTTACCGTTACTCATAGCGGAGGTAGTATTGATGTTCCATTTGGCGTTGATTTTGCAACTGCAAATGGAACTGCAAAAACTACAGATGGAGATTATGTTTCAAATACCGGAACGCTTAATTTTAGTGGAACTTCAGGAGATACACGAACTATTGAAATTACAATAAATGGGGATGATAAAGTAGAATTAAATGAAGCATTTACAGTTGGTTTGAGTAATTTACTTGCCAGTGGGCGTAATATTACAATTGCAACAGGAACAGGAACAGGAACCATTAACAATGATGATGCTGCAACCGTAAATATCAACAATGTAACACAATATGAAACCCATTCAGGAAATACTAACTTTAATTTTACTGTCAGTCTTACTAATGCATCTGATACAATTGTTACTGTAAAATATGCAACTGCGAATGGATCAGCAACTACTGCAAATAATGATTATACTGCAAAAGCATCAACAACGTTGACATTTGCTGCAGGAGAAACTTCTAAAACAATTGCTATTGTAGTTAAAGGTGATTTAACTGTTGAACTTGACGAAACCTTTACCGTAGGTTTAAATACATTAGTTAACAATGGACGAAACATTTCATTAGGTACAGTTACTGGAACTGGAACTATTCTTAACGATGATTCAGCGACTGTAAATATTAGCAGTACAGTTGTTCATGACGAAGGTAATAGTGGAAATACATTGTATATTTATACAATTTCATTAACACAAGCTTCTGATGCTAATGTTTTGGTAAATTATGCTTCCACAGATGGAACAGCAACTACCGCAGATAATGATTATACTTTAAATAGTGGAACTTTGACTTTTGCACCGGGGCAAACAACTAAATATGATACCGTTTTGGTTAAAGGCGATACAAAAGTAGAGTTAAATGAAACCTTTACCGTTGGATTAAGCAATTTAGTGAATAACGGAAGAACTATTACTATAGGAAATGCAACAGGTGCAGGCACTATTACAAATGATGATGCTGCTGTTATTTCAATTTCCGGATTTACCGTAGATGAATCAGCAGGAACAGCCACATATACCATTACGATGGACAAGGCAGTTCAAACTCCATTTACTATTAGTTTTGCTACTGCAAGCAATACTGCATTATCAGAAACAGACTATGACTCAATACCATCAACAATTCTCAATTTTGGTGGTGCAAATCCATTGGTTCAAACGGTTACAGTAAATATTATTGATGACAATTTGGTTGAACCTACAGAAACGTTATTTGGTATTATAAGCAATAAGGTGGATGCAGCAAATCAAAGTGTTACATTCTCTGGTGGTGGTTCATCAACACAAGCAACCGGTACTATTACCGATAATGACGTAGCTACAATTGCAATAAATGATGTAACTGTTAATGAAGCAGATGGAATTGCAACATTTACTGTTACATTAACAGGTAATGTTCAGAATAATTTCACATTTAATTATTCAACTGTAGACAGTACGGCAGTTTCTGCTTCAGATTACACAGCGATAGGATTAACTCAACTTACTTTTGGTGGAGCGAATAGCAACATTCAAACATTTAATGTTTCTATTACCAATGATAACATTGCTGAAGCTATTGAAAATTACAAAATAAATTTAACTAATCTGAATAAGAATAGTCAAACAGGAATAAGCTTCTCTGATAGTTTAGGTATAGGAACAATTATTGATAATGATACTGTTCATCTAACGCTTCATGGCTTTACAGTTACTGAAACCGACGGTACACAAACTCAAAACTTCTATGTAAGCCAGAGCATTGCTTCACAATCTCCAATTACATTATTGTTTGGAACAACTGATGGAACAGCTACATCTCCAAGTGATTATACAGCACAGTCAAGTGTTGGAGTTACATTGCCAGCAAGTTCAACTTCTAATGTTAATGTATCTGCAACCACTATAGCAGGTGATTTAATTGCAGAACCAACAGAAGCATTTACTGGAACGATTACTTTAAATAATATTAATGGTCAAAATGTTATAATTGATACTGCAACTGCTACAGGTACTATTCTTGACAATGATATAATTGTAATTGATTTAGCTGGATTTACAGTAACAGAAACCGAGGGAACTCAAATTAAGAATTTTGTTGTAAGCATGAATCATCCAGCACAATATGACATTGTTTTAAAATTCTCAACAACTAATGGAACAGCACTTGCCGGCAATGATTTTAATGCTTTGACAGACACAGTTATAACTATTCCTGCTGGCGTTACCAGTATTAATATTCCTATATCAATTCTCGGAGACCTTGTAGTGGAACCACAAGAAGCATTTACAGGAAGTATAACTCTAACAAATGCGAATGATCAACAAGCAACCGTTGGAACAAGTACAGCAACAGCTACAATTAATGATAACGACCACTCAATAATAGCTATTACAGGTTTTACTGTAAATGAAAATGTAGGAACAACTACTTATACCATTACTCAAACAGGAGTTGTTCAAAATGCTATCACACTTGCTTTTGCTACATCAAATATTACAGCACTTGCTAATTCTGATTATACAGCGGTTACACAAACATTAACCTTTGGTTCAAGCAACCCTCTGATTCAATATGTAACAATACCAATAATTGACGACGATCTTGTAGAACCAACCGAAACTTTACTTGGAACTATAAGTAATCTTGATTCAAACTATCAAGCAGTAAGTATCGTAAAAGATACTGCTATTGGTACTATTTTAGATAATGATACAGCAAGAATAGCAATCAATGATGTTATTGTTAAAGAAAACGAAGGTCCTGCAGTATTTACTGTTACATTAACAGGTAATATTCAAGATGCATTAACTCTTAGTTATACAACAAATGACATTTCTGCATTGAATCCTAGTGACTATACTTCAACGATTGGAACAGTTACTTTCCCTGCTGGTTCTCTTTCTGGGGCAACACAATCTGTTTCAATTCCAATTATTGACAATTTGATAGCAGAGCCAACTGAGTACTATAATGTTGATTTAAGTAATATTGTTTGTACAGGTGTTTCATTATTTACAGATAATCAGGGATTAGGAACTATTCTTGACAATGATACTGTTACAACCATAAACCTTGTTGGTTTTACAGTTACAGAAACCAATGGAACAGTAACTCATAATTTTGTGGCGACTATGAATATTCCTGCTCAAGAGCCTGTTATTATAAGTTTTACTACAACAAACGGAACAGCAGGAGCAACTGATTTTACTGCACAAAATACAGTACAATATACGATACTGCCTGGCACAACAAGTGTAAATATTCCAATAGATGTTCTTGGCGATTTAGTCACAGAACTAAGCGAATCATTTACAGGTACTATTTCTCTTGTAAATGCTAATGGTCAACAGATATATATTGGCACAGCAACAGCAACAGGAACTATAAATGATGATGATGCTGCTGTAATTAATGTAAATAATGTTTCGCAAGTTGAGACAAATAGCGGAACTACTGTATTTAACTTTACAGTCACACTATCAAACGTTTCAGATGCTCCGGTTAGTGTTAATTATGCAACTTCTAACGGAACTAGTACAACAGCAGATCTTGATTATATTGCTACTAGTGGATTGTTAACATTTGCACCAGGTGAAACCACAAAGAATGTAAGTGTTACAGTTTATGGTGATACCAAGTTAGAATTAGATGAAACATTCCATTTGAATTTAAGTAATTTAGATAACAATGGACGAGATATAACATTAGGTTCAAATGGTGTTGGAACTATTCTTAATGACGATGCTGCAACTTTAGCAATTAACAATGTTGCTATTATTGAAGGAAACAATGGCACATCAAATCTTACATTTACAGTAACACATAGCGGAAGTACGCTTGATACTTCTTTTACAGTAGATTATTTTACATCAGATGGAACAGCTACTATTGCTGACGGAGACTATGCTTTTACTTCAGGAACCCTTAATTTTAGTGGTACTACAAGTGAAGTTCAAACATTTAGCGTTCCAATTATTGGTGACAAAAAAGTTGAATTAGATGAAGTATTTTCTGCAATTATAAGCAATGTACAAGCTGGAGGTAGAAATATTACAATAACTTATGCAAATGGAACAGGTGCAATTAATAATGATGATCATGCACCAGTAGTTTCTGATATATTAAAAACAGGAACTCAAAATGTAACACTTCCTTTTGCTTCAATAGATTTTACTTCTAAATTTAGCGATGTAGATGGAGATACTTTAGTGAAAATTAAAGTTGTTAGCTTACCGGCAAACGGAACGCTAAAACTTAGCGGAGTTAATATATCAGCAGGAGATGTTATTACTTTTACTAATCTTCCAAATATTACATTTGTTCCAAATACAAATTGGAACGGTGTTACAATTTTTGATTGGAATGCTTCCGATGGAACAAATTGGGCTGCTATTAATGAGCAAGTAATTATAACAATCAATGCGGTTAATATTCCACCTGTTGCGGTAAACGATACAGCTTATACAAATGAAGATACCCCTGTTAGTTTTAATATTTTAACTAATGACTATGATCTTGATGGAACTTTGGCTAACTATACTGTAGATTTAGATCCTTCAACTCCTGGTCAACAATTAAGTTATACCGTTTCCGGACAAGGAACGTTTACCGTTAATTTGGCAGGAGTGGTTACGTTTACACCTGTATTAAATTATATTGGTACAACAACTCCAATTAACTATACTGTTAATGATAATTCAGGAGCAATTTCAAATATTGCAACAATCACAGTTATTGTGAATGCTGTAAACGATCCGCCAATAGTTTATAACGAGACCATTAGTTTATGTCAAGGAGATTCAGTAAATTCAGGAACTGTAGGGACTATTCTCGCAAATGGTGATTACGATCTTGAAGGAACAGCCCTATCTGTAACAACCACATTGGTAAGTGCTCCAGCTTATGGAACATTTACTATAAATGCTGCAGGATATTATACTTATGTTTCTGATCCAAGTTATTATGGTACAGTAAAAGCTGTTGTTTCAATTTGTGACAACGGAACACCAATAGCATGTGCAAATGATACAATAACTATTGTTGTTCATCAAAAAGTGATTGCGAATGCAGGACCTAGCCAATATTTATGTGGTACTAATAATACATTCTTAATTGGAAACGATCCAACTCCGGGAACTGGATATTGGTCTATTGTTTCAGGTCTTGGTATGCCAATGGTATTCCCACCATCAGGAAGTACAGCAATAGCATTTAATCTGATAACAAGTAATACACCTTATATATTCAAATATACAATTGTTAATTCAAGCTCAAATTGTTCTTCTACAGATACTGTAAGCGTTTATAATTATATAGCTCCATCAGCAGCCTATGCAGGTGCAGACCAACAACTTTGTTTAAGTTCTGGAACTACATCTACAAATATGACTGCTGCTACTATAACAAGCGGAACAGGTAATTGGTCTCAAATAATAGGACCAAACTCTGCTACAATAGTTAACGCTTCAAGTGCTACTTCTTTAATTAGTAATCTTATTACAGGTTTTTATACATTTAGATGGACTAGCAGTAATGGAGTTTGTTTAACGAATTACGATGATGTTAATATTACTGTTAACAATCAAGCTGAAGTTTATGCAGGTGCAAACGCAAGTATTTGCCAAACAACAGCATCTTATGTTATTTCTGATGCAACAGCTTCAAATGCAACAGCATTAACTTGGTCAACTTCAGGAACAGGTTCGTTTAATAATATTGCAGCATTACATCCTACTTATACACCAAGTGCAGCTGACATAGCTTCAGGTACAGTTATTTTAACATTAACAGGTACTTCTGGAAGTGGATGTTCAAATGCAGTTTCTTCTATAACTTTGACAATAGAAAAACAAGCTACTGCTAATGCAGGAAGCTCTTTAAGTATTTGTTCTTCAACTGGTACATATACAGTAAGTGGAGCTACAGCAACTAATTATTCTTCTTTATTATGGACAGCTTCTGGTACGGGGATTTTAACTAACGAAACTACACTTACACCAACTTATACTTTTGGATCAGGAGAAACAGGTGCTATTACATTAACATTGACAGCATACAAATTAGGAACTGTATGTATTGATGCAGTGGATACTGCTGTAATTACCATAATGCCAGCACCAACAGCTTTTGCTGGCACTGATACTATAATTTGTGAAGGATCAACCTTTACACTTTCAGAATCGTCAGCTTCAAACTATACATCATTATTGTGGTCAACATGTAGCAATGGATGTGGTAATTTCAGCAATTCTTCAACATTACATCCAATAATTACTCCATCAGCATCTGATATATTGAATGGTTACGTGGTTCTTAAATTAACTGCAAATTCAGGAAATATATGTTCTTCTGTTACTTCACAAATGACATTGAGTATTTCAAAACAAGCAAGTGTAGGTGCTGGAAATGATGCAACAATTTGTCAGGGTTCAAGTTATACTTTATTTGGTTCATCACAATCAAATACATCAAGTTTGAAATGGACGAGCAATGGTGATGGAATATTTACTGATAGTATTAGTTTGCATCCAGTTTACACACCAGGTAATGCAGATATTGCTTTGGGAACTGTTACTTTAATTCTAACAGGACAGTCAGCTTCACCTTGTTTTGTAGCTAAAGATACCATGGTGCTTTCTATTATCAAATCACCAACAGCTTATGCAGGTATTGATACAATAATTTGTTCATGGACATCTTCTGTTTCACTTGCTGGAGCAACATCTTTAAATGCTACTTCTTATCAGTGGACAACTTCAGGTACTGGAACTTTTACAAACCAATATTCACTCACAAACGCAACCTATTTACCAAGTGCATCTGACAAATTATCTACACAACTTCAATTGACTTTAATGGCAAGTAATAGCTGTGGCATTGCAACAGACGTTAAAGTTTTAGCAATATCACCTAAAGCTGCAGCTTACGCAGGACCTAATGCTTCAATATGTTTTGGAAATGTATTTGTGATGTCAGGAGCAACAGCCGCTAATTATGATAGTATCACATGGTCAAGTACTGGCGGCACATTTAATAATGTTCATTCTTTAAACCCAACATTTACTGCAACAACTACAGGAGCTATTACAATCACATTAACAGCTACAGCTTATGGTAGTTGTCAAAATGCAGTATCTTCGATGGTATTAAATGTAACACCTTTACCAATACTAACTTCAGAAATTCTAGCCAATACTACCTGTAATGCGTCAGTAGGCCAAGTTAAGTTAATCTCGAGCGATCATAGCACCATTACCTTAAATAGTGTGACCGATACCTCAGGAGCAACCTTTACAGGCTTAGCACCGGGTTACTACACAGCAACAACTAATGGAATCTGTCCAGCCACAACAAGCTTTAACATTGTAAATACGAACAGTACATTAGCAGCAACTGTAAGTTTCAGTGATATAGCATGTAATGGAGAAGCCACAACAGCAATTATCAACGCTACAGGCGGAACAGGAACCTTAACCTATGTATTGAATGGCGTAACTATGCCAAGTAATGTTTTTGCAAATCTACCAGCAGGCGCTTATGTAGCCAAGATTACCGATGCCAACGGATGTACTTATAGCTTAAGTTTTGATATAGATCAACCCACACCTTTGAGTTTGTCATTATCGAGTCAAAGCAATGTAATGTGTCATGGATTATCCACAGGAAGTGCGATAGTAATTGCATCAGGTGGAACAACATCGTATAATTATTCAATATTGCCAAACACAGCAACTGTAACAGGCAATGTAATTACAGCAATGTCAGCAGGAGATTATACGGTAACAGTAACAGACAACCACGGTTGTATCTCAACATTACCGTTAACAATAAGCGAACCAGCAGCAGCATTGAATATTATAACAGCATCCACAGTGTTAACACAACCATTATGTTATGGAGCTACAACCGGAAACATTGATATCACTGTAGCAGGCGGAACCACACCTTATGCTTATGCATGGAGCAATGGAACCAATGCACAGGATGCATCAACCTTATCAGCAGGCACTTATACAGTAACAGTAACAGATGCCAATGGCTGTACAACGGCAGAAAGTTATACTTTGACAGAACCATCAACGGCAGTTAGTTTAACTTCAGAAATTCTAGCCAATACTACCTGTAATGCGTCAGTAGGCCAAGTTAAGTTAATCTCGAGCGATCATAGCACCATTACCTTAAATAGTGTGACCGATACCTCAGGAGCAACCTTTACAGGCTTAATAGCAGGTTACTATACAGCCACTACCAATGGAATCTGTCCAGCCACAATAAGCTTTAACATTGTAAATACAAACAGTACATTAGCTGCTACAGTAAACTTCACAGATATTACTTGTAATGGAGGAACAACCTCTGCAACAATAAATGCTACAGGAGGTACAGGTTTAGGTACATATAGCTATCTGATGAATGGTTTAATCAGCAACTCTTCAGGAATATTTACTGGTTTAAGTGTTGGTAGCTATAATGTTATTGTAACAGATAGTAATGGATGTACGTATCATTTAGCATTTGACATTGATCAACCTACAATTTTACATGTTGATATGATCAGTTCAACGAATGTAAGTTGTTTTGGTGGAGCAAATGGAAAAGCTACAGTGAATGCAACAGGCGGTACAACTCCTTACACATATTTATGGAATACAATACCACCAAAGACTTCTGCAACAGTAACAGGTCTTTCAGCAGGCACTTATACAGTAACTGTAACAGATGCCAATGGCTGTACAACGGCAGAAAGTTATACTTTGACAGAACCATCAGCAATTATAGTAGAAACCTTAGTTAATCATAATGTAACATGCTATGGTGGAAATGATGGTATGGCTTCTGTTGAAATTATAAATGGAACACAGCCATATATTATTAATTGGAGCAATGGTTCTTCAGGTACAATTGCTACAGGACTTCATGCTGGAACTTATACTGTAAATATATTTGATGTAAATGGTTGTTATGGAAACAATAGCGTAACAATTATACAGCCTGTAGGATCTATTACAGCAAATGCGGGATTGGATGCAGTTATTTGTGGCAATGATGGTGTAAGCTATCAATTGTCAGGTAATTCTACCAATTCAACTTCTGTACATTGGACTACAAGCGGAACAGGGACATTTAATAATCCTGACAGCTTAAATGCTATTTACACTCCAAGTACTGCAGATATTACAGATGCTCAGATACAATTGACTTTAACAGCTTATGGTAATACAGGCTGTGAGCCAGTTAGCGACTATATGGTACTTACAATAAATCCTATACCTTTTATTAATACTTGCTTTGTAAATGATACTATTTGTGTAGGATCAAGTACACAACTTGGAACTACTGTTTTTAATGGTTGTGGTGGTTGTGCTTATACTTATAGTTGGACTTCAAATCCTGCTGGATTTACATCAAATGTACTGAATCCAATTGTGAGTCCTTCTGTAACGACTATTTATACATTAGTTGTAACTAATCCAATTACTCTGTGTTCTATCACCAAACATGATACAGTTACTGTGAATCCGACTGATCAGATAATTCAACCTGACAATCAAGTAGTATGTAATGGAACGAACACAAGTCTTGTAAACTTTATACCTATCTATACTGCAGGGATCACAACGTATTCTTGGATAAATAATCAGACAAGTATTGGATTAGCAGCCAGCGGATCAGGTAATATACCAAGTTTTGTAGCAGTTAATAATGGTACAACACCAGTAACTGCAACAATTATAGTGTCTTCTAACTATAATTACGGAGGTGTTATTTGTGAAGGACTTCCTAAGACTTTTACGATTACTGTAAATCCGACAGGCGAAGTAAATCAACCACTAAGTCAGGTATTATGTAATGGATCAACTACAACAGATGTAATCTTTGGAACAACCAATACAGGTGGTACCACTACTTATGCATGGACGAATAATCAGACGAGCATCGGTTTGGCACCTAATGGAACAGGCGACATATTAAGCTTCACAGCAATCAATAATGGCACCGTTCCAGTAACTGCTACAATAGTAGTAACACCAACATTTACCAATGAAGGAGTAAGCTGCAATGGAGCAGATTCAAGCTTTACGATAACCGTAAATCCAACAGGCGAGGTAAATCAACCACTAAGTCAGGTATTGTGTAATGGATTAACTACAACAGATGTAATCTTTGGAACAACCAATACAGGTGGTACAACTACTTATGCATGGACGAATAATCAGACGAGCATAGGATTAGCAGCGAATGGAACAGGCGATATATTAGGCTTTACAGCTATCAATAATGGAACCTTACCAATAACAGCAACCATAGTAGTAACACCAATATTTACCAATGAAGGTGTAAGCTGCAATGGACCGGATTCAAGCTTTACGATAAGAGTTGAGCCATCTGCAAATCCTATTATTAATGGAGACACAGTTGTTTGTTGTAGCGTAAGTACAACTTATTGTGATGTTGATAATACAGTAGGAAGTTATTCATATCAATGGACAATTTCAGGTGGTATTATTGAATCAGTTGCAAATACAAATTGTGTTACAGTTAAATGGAATTGTAATTGTACATCAGGTTGGTTAAGACTCACAAAAACGAATCTAAATACAGGATGTACAACAACTACTGATTATTATAACGTAACCATAAATCCATTACCATCTCCAACTATCAATGGTAATACTACTGTATATACCAACGCTACAGGAGAACTTTATTATGTAACTCCATCTATTCCTGGACATTTGTATTCATGGTCAGTTATAGGAGGTAGTATTACAAGTGGTCAAGGTAATGATTCTGTTTACGTTTCTTGGGATTGGGCTCCATGCCAAGCTTGTCAAGGATCAATATCTGTATCTGAAACAGCTCCAACTGGATGTACAGGAACAACAACAATAAGTATTACACAACTTCCTGCACCAGGTGCATATAAACTAACAGGAAAATTAACTTATGATAATACTTACAACACGCCATTAAACGGAGTAAGTATTCAATTGGTTAAAGATGGTAATGTTATTGCAACAACAACAACAGTTACCACAATCAATCAATCGGGTAATGCCGTATCGGGATATTATGAATTTAATAATATCGCGTATGGAAATTATTCTTTAAATGTAAGTTCTGTTAAACCATGGGGTGGTGTTACCGCTACTGATGCATTATTAATAAAATTACATTCTGTAGGTTCAATAACATTAACTGATCTTCCATTAGTGGCCGCAAACGTTAATTTAGCTTCAGGTGTTAATGCAACGGATGCATTATTAGTACAACTTCGCATCGTAAGTTTGATAAATCAATTTGCTGCAGGTGATTGGAAGTTTAATAATGCTCCATTTACGTTTAGTGCTTTAGATTCAACATATAATTTTAATGGAATTTGTGTAGGTGATATCAATAAATCTTACAATACAACATACTTGAAACAAGCAACATCCACTAATGATGGTGTTGTGGATATACAACAAAACAAGTCTTTTACTTATACTATTAAGGCAAACACATCTGCTAAATTGGGTGCTATGACATTGTTCATGAATTATGATCAAAATTCATTCGAAATCGAAAATGTAAATAATACGTTGGATGGAATGAAATATAAGATTGAAAATGGACAAATAGCACTTGCGTGGGCAGATTTAAATGCTAAAACTATAACTTCTGGAGAAACACTTATTTCTCTTCAAATAAGAGCAAGAAAAGCGATTATACATCCAACTCAAATTTTCAATTATGATGTAAGTAGCGAATTTGCAGATCCAAATGCGGTAGTATTAGATAACTTTAACTTAAAAATGTCAGATGTTCAAACTGTAAATCAAGAAAAAGGATTTGATGTACAAAACTATCCAAATCCAGCAAGGGAAATTACGAATTTAGTCTATACTATACCAGAACAAGGTAAAGTTAAGATTATAATTACAAATATCCTTGGACAACCAATTCGCACCATTGTTGACGAAGAACAATCAGAAGGTGTGCATAAAGTTGTGATTAATGCAGAAGAATTAAATCTGTATTCAGGTGTGTATATGTATCAAGTAGAAGTTAATGGAATTTCAACTAATTATTCTAAATTAGGAAAAATCGTTTTTGAACGATAATAACTAATTAATTAGATTAAGAGAGGGTAACTAATAAATTACCTTCTCTTAATCTTTTTGAAATCAGTATTTAATATTCAACTAAAATACTCAAAGAGCTGTCTTTTATTAATGACAGCTCTTAATTCTTTTAGTAAGGGGAAAATGGCGGATGTAAGATTTATGCTTAGAAAAAGTCATAATTGAATAAATTACGAATTATCAATTTGCCATTTAATATCTTAAAAAGGTAGCTTATACATTTTTTTGTTATTTTTGCATAATAATACTTTAAATATTATTTTTAATTCGAAAGAAATATTTTGATAATTTGAGACAAAAAGAGATGAATTTTGTTTATTATATTGAACAATCTTCGAAACGAATAAATGAACAAAAGTTAAAATGTTATATCAGTAATAAACTTAAATAAATACAATGAAAAAAACAATATTAATTACTGGAGGTGCTGGATTTATAGGTTCCCATGTTGTTAGATTATTCGTAAATAAATATCCTGATTATAAAATTGTTAATCTTGATAAATTAACGTATGCAGGAAATCTTGCAAACTTGACCGATATTGAAAACAAACCTAATTATGAGTTTGTAAAAGCCGATATTGTGGATGCTCAGGTAATAAACGAAATTTTTGAAAAATACAAATTTGATGGTGTAATTCACTTAGCTGCAGAATCCCATGTGGATCGATCTATTGCTAACCCAATGGAATTTATTATGACTAACATTGTTGGAACTGTTAACCTTCTGAATGCGGCCAGAAACTTGTGGAAAGACAATATGGATGCTAAACGCTTTTATCATATTTCAACCGATGAAGTTTATGGTTCATTGGGTGAAGAAGGCTTTTTTACCGAAGAAACTGCTTACGATCCACGCAGTCCATATTCTGCTTCCAAAGCTAGTTCTGATCATTTGGTAAGAGCATATTTTCATACTTACAAAATGCCTGTTGTGATTTCTAATTGCTCAAATAATTATGGTCAATTTCAATTCCCTGAAAAATTATTACCACTTTCTATCAATAATATCAATCATAATAAACCTATCCCTATTTATGGAAAAGGCGAAAACATCCGCGACTGGCTCTATGTTGTAGATCACGCACGTGCTATCGACCTTATATATCATGAAGGTAAAACTGGTGATACTTATAACATTGGTGGCAATAACGAATGGACAAATATAGATTTAATCCATAAATTATGCGAAATTATGGATAGGAAGCTTAATCGCGAAGCAGGAACATCTTTAAAATTAATCACTTATGTAAAAGATCGTGCTGGTCACGATTTGCGTTATGCCATTGACTCAACAAAATTACAAATCGAATTAGGCTGGAAACCTTCTTTGCAATTTGAAGAAGGTATGGAAATTACCGTAGATTGGTATCTAAAGAATGAAGATTGGCTTAATAATGTAACTTCAGGTGATTACCAAAAATACTACGACAAGCAATATGTTAAAAGATAAATATCATTAAAATGTATGAAGCTTTTAACTTTATAAACTTTTAAATCAATAAATGTCAATATTTGGAAATATATTTGCTTCTAAAAAGTTGAGCCAGCCTATTAATTTAGCTGCTATTGGTATTGATATGCACTCGCATTTAATTCCAGGTATTGACGATGGGGTTGCAACATTGAATCAGTCAATTGCATTGATTAGAGAAATGCATGATCTTGGTTTTAGCAAAATAATAACTACACCTCATATTCAAGGAGAAGTATATAAAAATACACCTGACATTATTCTTGCAGGATTAGATGATGTTCGTAAAGCAATAAAGGCAGAAGGGATCAATGTTCAGTTAGAAGCAGCAGCTGAATATTTAATGGATGATGGTTTTGCAGAAAAATTTCAGTCTAAAAACTTACTAACTTTTGGCAGCAAACATATCTTGGTTGAAATGTCTTATTTTAGTCCTCATCCTAATCTTTTTAATTTTATTTTTGATTTACAAATAGATGGTTATAAAGTTATTTTAGCACACCCAGAACGTTATTCCTATTGGTTTAATAATTTTAACAAATACGAAGAACTGAAAGACAGAAGTGTGTTTTTTCAATTAAATACAATTTCATTGGGTGGTTATTATGGTGAAATGGTAAAGAAAGTTGCTGAAAAATTAGTGGATGCCAATATGATTGATTTTTTGGGAACAGATATGCACAATACTAATTATTTGAATGGACTAAAAGAAGCACAATTTGAAAAATATCTTGATAAAATACTTTCTTCTGGGAAAATTATGAATAGTATTCTTTAAAAACATCTCTTGTTATTGAAAATCCATAACTTAAATTATTAACAGCGTTTTTGTTAAATTTGCAATAAATTTTTCTACTTTTGCAAAGTATAAAACACTTAAATTATAAAAATTATGAAAAAACTATTTATTTTATTAATTATTGCAGTTCTTATTATTGGAAGTAACATTGGCTGCAAAAACCAAGGAGACAAATCTATAGATTCAACCAAAACTGTAATTACTGTTGATAGTTTTTTGCTTACACCTGAAGCATGGGCTGGCAAAGATATTATTATTGTAGGAACCGTTTCTCATATCTGCAAACACAGTGGTAAAAAACTTTTCCTTTTTGGTGCCAATCCCGAAATGACTGTAAAAATCAATGCAGGCGAAAATATGTCAACTTTTGATATCAAAAATGAAGGAAGTGATGTTGAAATTTCAGGTACTGTTATTGAAGATGAAAAAATTGATGCGAACTACTTAAATGAATGGGAAGCTGAAATTAAAGCATCTATAGATGATAAAGATCAAAAAGTTTGCAATGAAGAAAATAAAGCAATAACAGGACAAACTAGTAAAACTGCAAAAAAAGATACTACCGTCGTAGAGGATCCTTATGCTAGCGTAAAAGAATTTCGTAAGAAACTGGAAGAAAGTGGCAAAACCTATATTTCTATCTATGCAATTGATTGCAAAGCTTTGAAAGTTATAGAAAAATAAACTCCCTACTTAAACTAATTAGAATTATGACGTCTAACAGATTAAGGATTTTCCGTAAATGGAATAGAATCCTTCATAGAGATATTGGTTATTTCTTCTTCGGACTTACTATCATTTATTGCATTTCGGGGATAGCACTGAATCACAAAAAAGACTGGAATCCAAATTACAATATCATTTATAAAGACTTTACCATCAATGAAAGTATAGACAAAGCATCAGTAAATATGGATTGGGTAATGGCTCTTTTAAAGAATTATCATGAAGAAAATCATTATAAAAAATATTTTTTCCCTGACAACCATACGCTAAAGATTTTCATAGATAACGGTTCCATTACTTTAAATATGAAAACTAAGGAGGGGTATGTTGAAAAAATAACTAGAAGACCTTTGTTTTTTCAAGTTAATTTTCTTCATTATAACCCAGGTAATTGGTGGTTATGGTTTTCTGATTTGTTTTGTGTAGGGATGATTATTGTTGCAATAAGTGGATTATTTATTATTGCAAAAAGCAAAAATAGCCTTAGTAAACGTGGGATATGGTTTGTTTTGGCGGGTTTAATAGTTCCTATATTGGCGTTGATTTTTTTATAATTAAATTTTAAGAAAATAATCTGTTTTTGAAGGTTTATTAAAAAAGCATCCATTTTTTAAAAAGGATGCTTTTTTTATCTGCTAAATATTGCTTTTCTTCATAAATTATACCAAAGTGAAAATATAATTAGCCCAAAATTTGGTTATATGAAAAACATTTTGTAATTTTGGGCTATAATATAATTCATTATGTCAGCACCAAAAATAGTAATAGTAAAAGAAAGTATT
>Ga0247840_10002888_pt1 | contig 29885 bp, 32 predicted proteins | sample LaCruzMarch2015__FD_192404 | JGI IMG/M metagenome (GOLD analysis project Ga0247840, IMG submission 192404) | Freshwater microbial communities from meromictic Lake La Cruz, Castile-La Mancha, Spain - LaCruzMarch2015_17m | ecosystem: Environmental > Aquatic > Freshwater > Lake | place: Spain...
TAAGTCTGATGTCGGTGCCGCCCGGCCGGTATATTTTTTCAATGGCATGACCTTGTGATTGCATACGATCCACCCATTCGTCACTCATGGCATGTTCAAACTCACTGCAAAGGTACAAGGCAGTTTGACAGGCAATACCATCAATTTCAATTTCTTGGACCTTGCACCAGTGATCAATCCATTCACTGTTGTGTTGGACCATATCGTGATCAGTTTTGTCACGTTGCCAAATTTCAATAATATTGCGGTCTAGCAGGTCACCTGTGGCAGTTACAATCACATTGGTCTGGTACTGCGATACCTGATGTTCCTGTTCGATCTGCATTGCCAACTGTTGGCCATTGAGCCAAAATTCCAGCACAGGTCGACGTTGTGCTGAGTGGTATTCCACAAAAAATCGCAGTGTAGTCATGTGAAATATTTAGCCAGCGACCAGTTGACAAAATAATTAACATATAGTATAATATAAACAAGTCAGAAATGCGAGTGTGGTGAAATAGGTAGACACAAGAGACTTAAAATCTCTCGCTCGCAAGAGCATGCCGGTTCGATTCCGGCCACTCGCACCACGATATAAATAGATTTAAGCCCTTATAGCTCAGCTGGTAGAGCAACTGATTTGTAATCAGTAGGTCCCGTGTTCGAATCATGGTGGGGGCACCAAACATTGCCTGGATAGCTCAGGGGTAGAGCGTCTCCTTTACACGGAGAGGGTCCGCGGTTCGAAACCGTGTCCAGGTACCAAGTTAGTATGCGGGGTTAGTTTAATGGCAAAACAGCAGATTTCCAATCTTCGGTCGAGAGTTCGATTCTCTCACTCCGCTCCATTATAAATAAGTATGCTACCATTTAAAAAACCATTAAAAATTTATCTGTTTAAAGATAAACAGTCAGTTGATATCACCATTCGCATCACGGATGCACATGCACACACGTATGCGATGTCTGCAGAACAGTTTGAATATCTACTAGATAATTGGCTTGATAACAACGGTTGTTCTTTTACAACACCTAATCAGCATTGGTTTATTCATTACAAAACCACAACGCCTAGGCCCGAAAGTGCCGCAGCAAGTTATGTAAGGATATCTGTGAATCATCAGCAGTACAGAGTTGATCACAGCGATATGACGGATTTAGTAAAAGATTATTATTTTCAAAAAAATAATAAAATGTATTGGGATTAATCAAAATGCAAATATCGAGAGCTGAACAAAGTGTTATAAGACATAACCTAGAGCAATATCGTAATCAACAGATACAATTGGAAAAAAATCGTACTGAGGATTACAACAAAGTAATTGAACGCCGCAGAGCAGAGCAAATTGTGGCAGATCGAGTGCGTCGAAATCTTCGGTTAGATTTGGACAAAGGCCGACACATTGACATAGAATGTTAAGGACGAATAATGACTGTGAAAATCTGGTCTGCTATTGATGGCAGTACACTTAAATCTTTGCCCAATGCCGCCAAGGGTTACGAACAACGGATTACAATCCCGGAGTTCACATTCCTTGGGGTTAAAAATCAGCCAGACTTTGGCAACATCACTATTTGGTTCTATGGTAAAGATCGTACCATTGAACTGAAAAGTTTAAAAGAGTATTTGTTTCAATATAGAGATACGGTAATCAGCTACGAACGAGCCTTGGATGTGATGTACAAGGATTTGGTCAAGGCGTATGATCCAGATCGAATTCGTATTGAAATTGAATTCAGACCACGGGGTGGTATCAGCAGTTGTATGACTGTAGACAGTGATTGGGGTCACCTGGGTGGTTCCGATGTGCTGTGGCAACATCACAAAAACTAAAAGGAAAACATGGATTACAAAGTAAAAGACATCGGCTTGGCCGATTGGGGTCGTAAAGAAATTGCCATTGCCGAACACGAGATGCCGGGACTTATGGCCATTCGTCGTGAATACGCAGGACAGACGCCGTTGGCAGGCGCACGTATTGTGGGCAGTCTGCACATGACCATTCAAACAGCAGTGCTGGTCGAGACCCTGATTGACCTGGGTGCCACAGTGCGTTGGAGCAGTTGCAATATCTTTTCTACACAAGACCAGGCCGCGGCTGCTTTGGCTGCGCGAGGCATTCCTGTGTTTGCTTGGAAGGGCGAAACCGAAGAAGAGTATTGGTGGTGCATTGAGCAGACTGTGCGTGGTGCAGATGGATGGACTCCCAACATGATTTTAGATGATGGACATGACTTGACTGGCTATATCCATGATCGGCATCCTGATCTCATTCCTGGTATCAAAGGTGTTACAGAAGAAACCACCACAGGTATTCACAAGTTACTGGAACGCATTGCCGCAGGTACACTGTTAATGCCGGCTATCAACGTAAACGATTCAGTGACCAAGACCAAGTTTGACAACTTATACGGTTGCCGAGAGAGTTTGGTAGATGCTATCAAACGTGCCACCGATGTCATGATTGCAGGCAAAGTTGCAGTGGTAGCCGGCTACGGAGACGTGGGTAAAGGATCCGCACAGGCCCTACGAGCACTGAGTGCGCAGGTTTGGGTTACAGAAGCAGATCCCATCTGTGCATTACAAGCTGCCATGGAAGGTTATCGTGTGGTCACAATGGAATATGCCGCTGACAAAGCCGACATCTTTGTCACTGCCACTGGCAACGTGGATGTTATCACTCGTGCTCACATGGATGCAATGAAAAACAATGCTATTGTGTGTAACATTGGTCACTTTGACACAGAGATTGATGTTGCAGGTATCAAGGACTGTGAATGGGAAAACATCAAGCCACAAGTGGATCATGTTATCTTCCCCAGTGGCAAGCGCATTATCTTGTTAGCCGAAGGTAGACTGGTTAACTTGGGTTGTGGCACTGGCCATCCCAGCTTTGTGATGAGCAACAGCTTTACCAACCAAGTGATGGCACAGATTGATCTGTACAACAACACCAGCAAATACGAAACAGGTCGACTATACCTGTTGCCCAAGCACCTGGATGAAAAGGTTGCACGCCTGCACCTAGGACAAATTGGTGCAGAACTCACTACCATGACTGAAAAACAGGCCGCATATATTGGTGTCACTGTTGCAGGTCCATTCAAGCCAGAAACGTATAGATACTAAGGTTGACCAAAAAGTCATCTTGTGCTATACTTGTTATTTAAAGAAAGGAGTACAAGATGCCATCAGTATTTTTAGTCAGTGACACACACTTTGGACACGTCGGCGTCTGTCGCTTCACGCACCCAGACGATTCCAATATAAAATTACGTCCCTGGGATGATCCTGACGAAATGGATGAAGAAATGATCCGTCGTTGGAACGACCGTGTGCGTCCTTCGGACAAGGTGTACCACTTGGGTGATGTAGTAATCAATCGTAAGGCCTTGAAAACATTGGCTAGATTGAACGGGGACAAAGTGTTGATCCGTGGCAACCATGATATCTTCCGTGACGACGAATACCGCGAGTACTTTCGTGAGTTGCGGGCATACCATGTGATGAACGGACTTATTTTAAGTCATATTCCGGTCCACGAAGCAAGCCTTGGTAGGTTTGGTTGTAACATACACGGACACTTGCACGCCAGTCGTGTAAAGCGGGCTCGTGGTGTTGATGCCAAGACCGGAACTGTATTGTACAGTGATGGAATTGACCCTCGTTACCATTGTGTATGTGTGGAACAGACCGACTTTGCCCCGATCTTGTTTGAAGACGTAATCAAACGCATAGAAGCAGAAGGCGGTGTAGTAGGTTTTAAAAACGGCAATGGACCCACAATGTAGTGTTGCGTAAAAACAACACTACATTCTGCTTAAAAAATAGACACTTTTAGCCTGGTTGACCCATAATTCCCATTTTGCTATAATACTTGTATTGTAACTTAATTAGGAGCCAACTATGCATACATACACAAAACAAGCCGAACTTGCCTGGATCGACACTAACGACATTGGTGAACACATTGAGGACTTTGGCGACGAAACCCTGAACAAGGCGTTTGGCAAGTTCTGCATTATGGACGACCAGATGGCCCTCCACAAAGTACTAGAAGACGAAGTAGGCTACGACAATGACGAGGTTGACCCCGGGCACGTAGATATTGTGCAAAAAACAGTGGAAGAAACTCTTAAACAAGTTAACCTTGTGTTTAAGAACTTGGGCATTGCCCTGGAGTTCAAACAGGCCGACATGGTGGAGTACACTGCCTACATGCTCACAGGCAAAGGCGACACAGAAGAAGATATGGGTGTACGCATCCGTAGGCTGGTTGACGGAAAAACAGTTTAACAGTATAATACATACATTCACTAGCAACAAGGAAACACTATGTCAGATACCCGTACAGTTACGTCCACCCAGGCTCGCAAGAGTTTGCTTAAGGCATTTAAAGTTAAGCGTCCATTGTTTTTGTGGGGTCCTCCCGGTATCGGCAAATCCGAACTGGTAGAGGAACTTGCAAACGAACTAGGTGGCATTATGTACGACTGCCGCTTGGGCCAGATGGAGCCCACAGACATTCGAGGCATTCCTTTTTACAACAAAGAAATTGGTAAGATGGACTGGGCACCTCCGATCGACTTGCCGGACGAGGAAACTGCCAGCCAGTATCCCATTGTGGTGTTGTTCTTGGACGAGATGAACAGTGCCGCAGGCAACGTACAGGCAGCCGCTTACCAACTTATTTTGAACCGTCGTGTAGGCAAATATAAACTGCCAGACAATGTTGTCATGGTAGCCGCAGGCAACAGAGAAAGTGACAAAGGCGTTACCTATCGTATGCCTACTCCGCTTGCCAATCGTTTCATCCACCAAGAGATGAAGGTAGACTTTGCCAGTTATCAGGCCTGGGCTGTACAACACAACATCCACAAAGACGTTGTGGGCTATTTGAGCTTTGCTAAACAGGACCTGTACGACTTCGACGCCAAGAGTGCCAGTCGTGCCTTTGCTACACCGCGCTCATGGACCTTTGTGAGCCAGTTGTTAGATGACGAGGACACAGACAACGACACCCTGACCAACTTAATTGCTGGTACCATTGGCGAGGGTCTTGCTGTTAAGTTTATGGCTCATCGTAAGATCAGTTCTAAACTGCCCCGGTCCGAGGACATCTTGAGCGGCAAGGTAACCGACCTGTCAGTTAAAGAAGTCAGTGCCATGTACAGTTTGGTTATCAGTATGTGCTACGAGCTCAAAGATGCAGTGGCCCGTAAAGTGCCAGACAAAGAGTTCCATACCATGTCCGACAACTTCCTGGGCTACATGATGAAGAACTTTGAAACAGAACTAGTCGTTATGGGTGCTCGTATTGCATTGACAACATACGACTTGCCATTCCAGCCTACCAAGCTCAAGAACTTTGACGAGTTCCACAACAAATACGGCAAGTATATTTTGCAAGCCAGATCTTAATTAAGGAATTGTATGAGCGCCAAAAAAGGTACCACCGCAGATTCTAAAGACAACGACAAGTTTAAAGATCTCATTGGTAAAATGGATCCCAAACTGGATCGAGAAGTACGAGAAATCTTAACCACTGCTCGTGTGGGCCTGTTGCTGAAGGCTTCATTCTTTGGTAACTTGGCCACTCGTTTGAAACTGGTCAATGCAGACGAATGGTGTGCCACTGCCGCAACAGATGGACGTAATTTTTATTACAATTGCAAGTTCATTAAAATGCTCCGGCCCAAAGAAGTGGAGTTCTTGTTTGGACACGAGGTGTTGCATTGTGTATATGACCACTTTGGACGCAGAGGTGAACGAGATCCCATGCTGTGGAACATTGCAGACGACTATTGTGTAAATGGTGACTTAAAGAAACACGGTGTTGGCGAGTTCATCACCAGTGTTCCTTGCTTGTATGACAAAAAATACGAAGGCCTGTGTGCTGAGGAAGTGTACGATATCCTGTATGAGAAAGCAGACAAGATCGACATTGGCAAGTTGATGGACCAGATGATTGACGAGCACCTAGACGGCGAAGGCGATCCTGATGGCGATGGCGATGGCGAAGACGGAGACAAAAAAGGCAAGGGTCGTCCCAAGTTGAGTGCCGAGGATCGTCAACAGATCAAAGACGAGATCAAAGAAGCCATGCTGGCAGCAGTGGCCGCAGATGCAGATGGTGCCGGCAACTTGCCAGCAGGTGTCCGTCGTATCTTAAAGGACTTGACAGAGCCCAAAATGAACTGGCGCGAACTGCTCCGTATGCAGTTAGAAAGCACTATTAAGAGTGACTATACCTGGATGAAAACCGGCCGCAAAGGCTGGGACATGGATGCCATCATGCCCGGCATGAAGCTGGAGCCCATGATCGATATTGCAGTGGCCATTGACACGTCAGGTTCTATTGGTGAGGACATGTTAAAAGACTTCCTGGGCGAGATCCAAGGCATTATGGAATCGTTCCCTGCATATAAGATCCATGTTGTTAGTTTTGATACAGAAACTTATAATCCTGTACAATACGATAGTGACAACTTGGACACAATCTGTGACTACGAACCAGCAGGTGGTGGTGGTACAGATTTTGATTGTGTGTACCAGTATTTAAAACACAACGAGATCGAGCCCAAACGCTTGGTCATGTTCACAGACGGTTATCCGTTTGGTAGCTGGGGCGATGAGAACTATACAGAAACAGTGTTCATTTTGCATGGTACCAGAACTATTGTTCCTCCATTCGGGCAATATGCCTACTACGGTGAAGAAGAAGATTGAGGGGTGCCAGAATGAACAAGCGTAAAATCACCACTCGTGTTATTCTTGATGGTGTTGTAGATAATACCTTTACTCAAATGCGACAAATATACTCTGACGAAAAGGGTGAGTATGTAAATTGCAATCGCAATCGATATCACATTAAGAATGATAGTTTTGACATTGTTTATACTACAGGTCGGGTAATTTCAGTATCGGAGTTGAAGAATGAACAAACGAATTAAACAACTTGCTCTTGAGGCTGACGAATACTGTAGGGACTATGTGCCCAACTGGAATATGGACGACTACAATCTAAAGTTCGCCGAGTTGATTGTGCGGGAATGTGCTGAACAAATTAAGACACAAGGTATCAGCGCCTCTAGTGAGGGTTATGGCGGTTATGAAATAGGATTTAACGCAGGGTTATTTCATGCCCTTTACACAACCAAACAACATTTCGGAGTTGAAGAATGACGGCATTTTGGATTCAGTTCAGCATTATGATTGCAATAGTAGTCTATGTGGCAGTGACAGTTTTACCAGATTTATGGAATGACTGATCAATTTGTCCTAAGTCGCCAATTTTGAGTGCATTACACAGTGAAAAACATTTTCACTGTGTATTTTTTTATTAAATATCTATATGGAAAACAAAGAAATTACTATTGCCGATTTAAATCTGTTAAAAGATATCGTTGACTTAGCAAGCACCCGCGGTGCTTTCCGTGCCGCAGAAATGAAGGACATTGGAGAAGTTTACGACAAACTAACCAGTTTCCTTGACGCAGTAGTAGCACAAGCCAAGGCCCAGGAAGAATCTGCGGCCAGTAACATACAAGGAGAGTAACAATGGCATTTATGAAACACGTTGGTAAACACGGTGACCGCAAGGTCTGCATCCTGTTCCGTCAAGTACCCGGAGAAGATCACATGAGTCTGGTTGTCTATCCCGAAACGCTACAGGCACACTGGCAAGATGCTGTGCAAAAGGTATTAGAAAGCACAGTTGGTCAAAGTGCAGAAGAATTTGCTGATGCACTGCATCGCAGTTACTTTCCAGATGGACGTCCTATCTTAGAAACTCTGCATCAAGAGCGCATGATTAAGAAAGTGCGGTCAAGCGACATTATTGTTACACCTACAGGCGAAGCAAAGATTCGGTTGGATGAACTCAACAAGATGTTGAACGAAATGAAAACTGGCGAAGAAGCAATCAAGCGCATGGCACAGAATGATGCCAGCCGTGGAATGGTAGCACCCGAAGTCAAACGCAAGGCCGAAGCAGAATACAAAGCCGGACAGGCTGCCAAGTCAGCACCTGGTTATGTTGCTCCTCCTGTACTTAAGGCCGGCGAAACTGGCGCATTGACCGATCGTGATATTGCTGCCAATATGTTGTCACAGGCACAGGCCATGGAAGCAAATGCCAAGGCAATGATTGCCGAAGCGGCACGTATGAAGAAAGATGCTGAGCGTATGGATCCCACTGTGAGCAGACCCAGCAAAGCAAAATTGGTAGTGGCCGAGACAGCGGTGCCGGCCAAGCGCACACGTGGCCCTAACAAAGTCAAGACTGCTGTTGCTGATGGAACACAATAAAGACTTCCTGACTGCTTGGGAACATATTATTGCTGACGTATCCAAAACTGATGTACCGCTGGAATGTATCAAGAAAGTAATTCTTAAATTTCACGGTGGTCGTCAGAAGACGTTCAACTTGTCTACACTACAAAAGCAAGGTATGAGTGTGGATGAAATTGAAGTGATGTTGACTCGTACCCTTGCAGAATTAGATGACCAAATTCGTGACATAGATTTTGTAGTGGATGTTGGTGCTGTTGCCAGTCTGGTCCAACCCGAAACTAACAAAATACTAAACGGTCTATGAAAATACAACTGGTATCTTATAGCCAACCAACCCAGGAGTTTGCTGACCTGGGCGTAGCAAATGCGCAAGAGCTGATTGCCTACTGCGCCCGTGTCAGCAATCCTGCCAACCAACTCAACACCGAAACCAGTGAACGACTAATCCGGTATCTAGTCCAACACCAGCACTGGAGTCCGCTGGAAATGGTTTCAGCCTGTATGGAAATCACAACCACACGTGATATTGCAAGACAGATCCTGCGTCATCGTAGTTTTAGTTTTCAAGAGTTCAGTCAACGCTATGCTGATCCCACACAAGAACTGGACGAAGCATTTACCCTGCGTGAAGCCAGATTCCAGGACACACGGAATAGACAGAACAGTGTAGAGTTTGATATGACAGACGATGAACAACGACTGTTGGCCTACGAATGGGAACGTGCTCAGAAGCGGGTGCTGTATGCTGTGAAAAAAGAGTACAAGTGGGCTATCGACAATGGCATTGCCAAAGAACAAGCTCGTGCTGTGTTGCCAGAAGGTCTCACGGTGAGTCGCATGTACATGAACGGTACCCTGCGTAGTTGGATACACTATATTGAACTGCGAGCAGCAAATGGCACACAAAAGGAACACATGGAAATTGCTCGGGCCTGTGCTGAAGCTATCACAGCAATTTTTCCAATGGCATCGACATTGTTGAAATAATTTGCTACAATGTGTTATGGCAATGACACGCAACGAACTGGCTGAATACCGACACTGGCAGCCCGAAGAAGTAAAAATCGTTGATGACACCCCGGTGTGTTATCGAGATGTGTGCGTACACGAGATACGCATGAGTGATGTTGAAGATCCTGATCTTTTTATAGCTTCGCCAATCTGGGATTGGCAACAGACCGATGCAGGTAAGTTTGTCATGGAACATGCAGTAGAGCAGCCATATTGGGTTAGTTGCCTGGATCCAAGCACATATAGTCATGTATATCGTATTGTGGCTAGACTTGCTGAGCCGGACGAACTTTTTTGGACATTAAAATGGGCCGGACTCAAGAAATAAATTACAAGTATGTGGATGTTGTACCGGGTCCACGTCCGCCAGTTAAAAACAAATGTGGAACGGTACAGAGTTTGTGCCGATACTGACATATCGCCTAGATAAAATTAGCTTGAGCCGAGATCAAGTTGCGTGGTTGACAAAGACAGCGGGGCATCCGGGCATACAACGTCCGGGTCAATATTGGGACTGTAGTAGAGCAGGCGATTTTGTAGTAATGGATGAAAAGGTTTATACATGGTTTCAAATAAAATGGGGTTCGATTTAAAATTGCAAGGCTTAGTGACTGTGGTCACCGGTGCCAGTGCTGGCATTGGGCGAGAGACTGCCTGTTTGTTGGCTCAACAAGGAGCAAAGGTAATTGCCGTGGCTCGCAGAAAACATTTACTGCAACAGTTACAGCAAGAAATAAACAGCCAAGGCGGATGGTGCGAGATCTGTGACACAGATCTATCCCAAACACACAGCGTTGAACATGTGATCGGTGTTGCAGAACAACACGGCGGCTGTGATATTTTGATCAACAATGCCGGAGGTTCTAGGCCCATGACATGGCAGGCACCCGAACAAGACTGGGACGAGGCATTTGCTGTGAACTGGCATGCTGTTCGCAAACTCACTCATGCTGCATTGCCCGCAATGATTTCTAAAAAGTTTGGTCGAGTGATCTGTGTTACTGGCACAGCTGAACCCAGTAGTCTCAATGCTGCCAACGCTGCCAAAGCAGCGGTACATGCTTGGTCCAAGGGACTCAGTCGAGACATTGCCAAGCAAGGTGTCACTGTCAATTGTGTACAGCCGGGACGAATACACAGCGAACAATTGGATCAGCCAAAATACGAATTATACAAAGATCCTCAAGAATTCATACAACGCAACATACCAATGGGACGTATGGGCGACCCAATTGATGTGGCAAGAATGATTGCATTCTTGGCCAGTCCTCTCAGCGGCTATATCACTGGCGAACGATTTTACATTGACGGCGGGTTACACCGATCAACATAAAGGAAAAACTTATGAGAATACTAGTAACTGGCGGCCTAGGGCTGATTGGACACAATGTAGTTGCACGACTACAGGCGCAAGGTCATCGGGTAATTGTTTTGGATTCCAAAACAACCTACGGTATTATTCCGCAGAGTGAAATTGACTACTTGATGGCGGAACGCAGGAAAAAAATTGCCCCAGATACCAATATCTATACGTACGACATTTGTGACGCAGACGCAGTTGAGCATGTGTTTGATATAGAGCGACCCGACGCGGTGATACACATGGCCAGCTTTCCCAGACAGAAAGTTGTCAACGCTGATCCGGCCTGGGGCAGTCGAGTCATGATGGAAGGCCTGATGAACATTTGTGAGGGTGCCAAAAGACACGGTGTTAGACGTATGGTCTACATCAGCAGCAGTATGGTGTACGGCGATTTTGCAGATCAAGTCACAGAAGATCACCCGTGTCAGCCCATTGGGCAGTACGGTATTATGAAGTTAACAGGAGAAGATATTGTCAAGGATTACCATCGTCGCGGCGCTTTTGATTACGCTATTATTAGGCCTAGTGCTGTATACGGTCCCTTGGATGTGGAGGACCGAGTTGTTGCAAAATTTATGCTCACAGCAATGCGAGGCGGCGTTCTCCGAGTTAATGGGGCAGGGGAGACGTTAGACTTTACCTATGTGGACGACGCTGCCGATGGTATTGTGGCAGCCGCTGTTACTGATCATGCACGTAATAACACCTATAATATTACTAAATCACATTCTGTAAGTTTGTTAGAAGCCGCGGAGATGATTGTTAAGATTGTGGGCAAGGGCGAGATTGAATGTCGTGACAAGGACGCAGACTTCCCGTCACGTGGCGCATTAAATATCGATCGTGCTAAAACTATTTTAGGTTATGATCCCAAAGTAGATGTTGAGGAAGGATTCCAAAAGTACTATGAGTGGCTTTCAAATTCCGTTTACTGGTCTAAAAAGACAGTATAACAATCTACGCCAAGAGATACTGGATGTTACAGACCAAGTGTTAACATCCGGGCGTCTTATGAACGGAGAACACACTAGAAATTTTGAAACATGGCTAGCTACCAAGAACGGTGTTGAGCATGCGGCTGTGTGTCATTCTGGTACGCAAGCACTAGAAATTATTGCCGACTTTGCTCGACAAAGACTGGGAATAACTCCGCCCACGATTCTTGTTCCATCAATGACCTTTCCTGCTTCGGCCAATGCATTTGTTCGTGCCGGGTGGAACTTGCATTTTGTAGATACTAATGCGTATGGCAACATGGATCTTACAAAAATCAATCCAGATGTGTCGTATCAAGCCATTCTCGGTATTGGCCTGTACGGATCAGCATTGCCCAAAGTCTTGCGGAATCGATTGGGTTCAGGCTTAATTGAAGATGCTGCCCAGCATTGGCTTGCTGATAATAGCTATCGTTGGGGTATGGGTGCTGCAATCAGTTTCGACCCTATGAAGAACTTGGGTAACTATGGCAACGGTGGTGCTATTGTTACAGATGATCGCGAACTGTTAAATTATGCACGTGGATGGACTGACAATGGCAAGAGTACCGGACATGCCGAAGTAGGCACAAACTCACGCATGAGCGAAGTTGACTGTGCTCAACTCATGGTCAAAGCTCAGCACATTGATTACTGGCAAGCACGTAGAAAAATAATTGCAAAGCAATGGATGGATCGGTTCCAAGATTCTCCTGTACGTTGTTTGATCAATGAAACAAACTTTGATACACACAGCTTCCACAAGTTTGTGATTGATATAGACAATCGCGATGTTGTGCTTGGCAAGATGCAAGACCGTGGCATTGATGTAAAGATACACTATGCACATCCGTTGCACGAGCTACCGGCATACCAGCATTATCCAGGTCCAGATATACTCAGTGCTGCCAGCTCACTCAGCAGACGTTGTTTGAGCCTGCCTATCTACCCCGAACTCACAGACCTAGAAGTTGAGTACATCAGCGATCAGGTTCTAGATTGCGTCGCATAAACGCATAGCTAGATAACCAGGCCCACTCGTAGCTCTTCTTTAAGTCTGCAAAATTGCCAGCTACTTGGTCATAGTATTCCACAGCATCTTCGGCTCCCCATTGACTCCATTCGGCATTTTTAACTTCGCCGGCATTGCTGAGCCACATGTTGAGCCTGTACTCATTCTCTACATCAGGCAAACTGGCCTTTAGTTTGAGTACTTCACGAAATGCAGTACGCCATGCCATCCATGGTGTTTCATTATAGTTGGCTATGCCACTGAGCATAGGCACAACTTCGTGAGGCTGATCCAGTGTAAAGTCTAATCCTGCTCCAGCATTCTCCAGCACCATCTTCTTATTATATGCAATCATTGCCTGGTGACCATATGTCAACCCATTGACCGGATTGTATGCATGAAAAATATAGTGCTTGGGCTGTTGCATTCGATCCGGTTGCCATTTCCAATCAAAGTTGGGATCAACTTCAAGTTTAGCAAATACAGCAAAGAACCAAGGCGTTGTGCTTAATCTAGCGGCTGCTTGATATGCTGCCACACGGCCATTTACGCCTGCAGAATGATGTATTCGATTACAATTCAGCCCTTCCATTTCTACTGCCCAGTGCAGATGTTGTTCTTGGAAACCAGCATACTTTTCGCCATTGCTGATAAACACAATGTCCAACAGTGGATCCTTCAACATTCTATGTGTTTTGTCTATATAGGCGTAATCATACAACTGTGTGCGAACGTCTCCTACTGCTACTCTAGGCACAACAACACTGGTTGCTCCTGCACTGAGCGGCACAACAGTTTTGGTTTCCTTGCGCCATAAAGGCACAGTTACCATGTTGCCGGGCACATAATCTGTTGTGGTAAATGTAGCAAGCGGACCGGGCCATGTTGTATTCTTGACTACATCTACGTGACTATCTTCGCTGTGTTGAATCACTGGCATGGGTCTACGCGGTACACTTTTACGTGGTACATAGTTTACGCTGTACCACTCCAGTAGAGCTTTCTTTTCTGCACGTTCAGCAAAAGTCGGCACATGCATATAGAACGTATCGCCAAACTTTTCTTTATCTGACGCAAACACATGCAACATTGTGCTTTGCCATGTTTCAGGATGCCAACTAAAGTCAAAGTTGGTGTAGTCGCAGATACTCGAACAAACCCACACATGTTCGTATTCGCCCACAAGACTCTTGGCCAGGCGTATTAAGGTATCTCTGTAGTTGTCAAAGTAACGCACCTTTCGAACCGTTCCGTCAATCTGTCCGGCTGCGCCATCCAAGTGATCAATTTCAAAGATAGGTGCAGCCTCTTTCTTTACTTCAGCTCGCATCATGTCCACATACTTGAACTCAGTCGCGCCCGGCATGCGATACTGTGGGCCACCGGTCTTTTGATGCTGTGTGGCAAACTGATAGATGTAGGCTGGTTCGCCTGGGTCCGGTGTCCAACTAAAGTCCATGTCAGTTATGTCCACATACTCGGGAATATGCCAATTGGTCATGTCTGTCAATAACTTGGCCACAGGACCTGGCATGTATTTTCTGTCAGTGGCACCGGGCATGTGATACTCCACAGTGGGCATTTTTTCTGCTGGCCACCACTGATTGCCAAACACATAGATATAAGGCGGTGATCCAGGTTCGGGTCGCCAGGTATAATCCCATTCCGAGTCTATGACGGTGTGCCAGTAGTCGCTGTGACACGGCAATAACTTGGCCGGGATATCCATGTACTTGCGTTCAGTGGCACCGGGCATGTGATACTCCACAGTGGGCATGACTTCTGCTGAATAGTACTGATTACCAAACACGTAGTTATAAGGTGGTGCACCAGGATCTGGTTCCCACGACCAATCAAACGTCACAGGATAATGTTGCACAAACTGTTTTGAATCTCCACGGCGACGAGCTCGCGGATGGTTCATGTATTTGATTTCTGTAGCACCTTCTATGCTGTATCTCAGTGCCGGGCGTTGTTCCGGAGTGAGCCATTGATTACCGAACACGTAAATGTAAGGCGGGTCAGTAGGATTAGGTCTCCAGGAGTAATCAAACTCTTCAATGTCGTCTAACAATTCCCATGCGGTCACATCCTGTGCCACAGTGGCAATGATATCATCTATGTACTTGATCTCAGTGCCGCCGGCATTGTATACTACAGTGGGTTCTAACACAGCCGAGTTCCACTGATTACCAAACACATAAGTCATAGGCGGATCAAATGGATTGGGTTCCCACGAGTAATCAAATTTGCTCACTGCTAAATTATGACCAAACAGCTGGGGTTGCGGAAGTCTACGTGTACGTCGTTCCATGTACTTGACGTCTGTTGCACCAGGAACATGATACTCGACACTGGCTTTGGATTCAGGCGGATTCCATTGATTACCCCACACATAGATGTAAGGAGGATCTTTAGGGTTAGGTACCCATGTCCAATCCCATTCAGCTTCGTCAATATCCTCGCACCGCTGCCAGTTCTTCATGCATCCAGCCAATGTGGCAACTACATTGTCGACAAACTTTTCTTGTACTGCACCGGGCATTTGATACACAATGCTAGGCATCTCTGTGGCTGGCCAGTACTGATTACCAAACACATAGTTATAGGCTGGTTCAGTGGTGTCTGGATGCCATGAGTAGTCAAAACTGGCTACCGCACTTAAAAATTTCCAAGCTGCTTTGTTAGGCAACCTACGATGCTGTATGTCCACATACTTGCGCTCAGTTGCGCCGGGCACGGTGTACACAGCACCGCCATTGGGTTGCCATTGTGTGGCAAACTCATAGATGTAAGAGGGTTCAGTGGCATCTGGGTGCCAGGATGTGTCCACGCTGTGGCTGTCAACATTGTGGGGGATCACCCAGTTGGCAGTGTTGCACAGTCTGCGATGCGGTATGTCCACATACTTGCGTTCTTGAGCACCGGGCACTGTGTACACGGCACCACCGTTGGGTTGCCATTGCGTGGCAAACTCATAGATGTAGGCCGGAGATCCTGGATCAGGCTGCCAAGAAAAATCCACGCTGTTGATGTCAATGTTGTCCAGACCGCTCCAATTGCTGCAATCAGGCAGCAAGCGAGCTGGCCAAGACATGTATTTGCGTTCTGTTGCGCCGGGCACATGATATTCCACTGTGGGCATGACTTCGGCAGCATGCCACTGGTTGCCCCACACATAGATATAGGGAGGATCGCCAGGATCTGGTACCCAACTCCAATCAAATTCGCAAGGATATAAACAAGTGAATTTGCTCGAATCTGGCAATCGCACAGTGCGAATATCATCCATGTATTTTTTTACCGAAGCACCGGGAACATGGTATTCCACACTGGCACGAACTTCAGCTGGCCACCATTGATTGCCAAACACATAGATCATAGGCGGATCAAACGGATTTGGATGCCAGTGGAATACAGGATCTTCGGGATCTACTGTGTCATGCACTTGCCAGTCTTTAAGATCCGACTGTGTGCAAGCAACAAAGGTATCCATGTACTTGCGTTCTGTTGCTCCGGGAATTCTATACTCTGGTCCACCCACACGGTCCCAATCCCACTCCACTGGGAATTCATATATATAAGCAGGATCAGTGGGATTGGGTGCCCATCTGAGATTTATGCTGGCAGGATCAATCCATTCTGGGATATGCCAAAAATCAACATCTGGCAATCTATGAACTTGATGATCTGTGTGATAATTTGTTTCTGTATATCCATCTTTGGGTATAAGATAAACTCCAGCATCCAGTTGATATTGATCCAACCAAGCATGACGCTGATCAGCCTGCCACGGCACCGGCTCCCAAAGAAAATCAAAGCCTGTGTAGTCCGATAAGTAATTTACAAACCAAAAGAAACGTGTGCGACTCTGCTGTTGTGCTCGTTCAATGGTATCCACTGCCTGCTCATGCGCAAACAAATTGGGCTTTTTTCCGGAATAGAATACATCAAACATGATAAGAATAGACGAGATTTATAATAATACTTTTTGGCCTTGGATAGAAAAAAATCTACCAGGTACGAGATTGTTTTTTTGTGATCCACCAGGTCGAACTGACCCGGATGCTTTATTTAACATGGGCAGTGACAGCATTGCAGAAACTGACTATGTGTGGATGCACGACCAAGAGCCGTGCTGGGTGGAAGAATACGAGCCATTGTTCAATGATGTTATTAAGCGCAACAAGGACATACGTGTAAAGCCTCGTGGGCATGTTATTGTAAGTGAACATGGTGAATATGTCGAGCGCCTGTGTGAGAAATATGGATGGAAAAGTCACTACTACTTTTATCACGGCTGGGCCTGCCAAGATTGGTTTCGCGGGTACGACAAAACATTCTTAATTCCTCGTGCAAGAGATCGTGCGCCTACTAGGACTTTTATGAGTCCCAATCGTATTGTGGGCGGCAAGCGCGACCATCGTGTGTTGTTTTTGTATAACGTATTCAAACAAGGCCTAGAACATAACCATATCAGTGCGCCACGTACCTGCCAATATGAAAATGTTGACATTGGTGTGATAGCTAACAAGTATTGTAACACATATCCAGACATTTCGCAAGTGTTTGACCAGGCAACTTTGCCAAGATTGTTTGTGGGCGAAGAATCACAGCAAATGACCAGTTGCTGGTTAGGCAACTATGCAGAAGCACAAGACAGTTTGGTATATGTTCCTACCGAAACCTTGTACTTTGGACGCAGAACGCACATAACAGAAAAAACATTCAAAGCCATTGCATTAGAAATGCCGTTTGTATTGGTTGCACCGGCTCACAGTTTAGAGTACATGCGCAGTTACGGATTCCAAACATTCAGTTCGGTGTTTGACGAAAGTTATGACAGCGAAACCGACGACGTCGTACGTGTGGAAAAGGTCACTAAGTTATTAAAAGACCTAGACAACTTGTCACTTAAAGAACGCCAATCGATACATCGTGCCTGTTTACCTATTGTGGAACACAACTATCAACATTTCTATTCAGGCGGGCTGACAGATGTCCTGTGGCCAGAACTTGTGAACATGCTCGATGGCCTACGCAAATAATTTTGTTGCTGATCGTGTTGTTCGTGGCAAAGCATATCCGGCCCTGGCTCGTTGGTCGGCTAATCCCTACACTGCTGAATGGCGACAATTCGTACAGCATTGGCCCAATACTGTGCCTGCAGAACTGTACGAGCATTTTAACACACACAGAATAGCATACCAGTTATCAGATTTTAACAGTACAACCGCCGGAGCATACTACACAGTTGGAATAGGATTTTTTAACTTTGATGCGGATTACTTTGCACTGATGAGTGAAACAGTGCGAAGACAGTTGAGGCGAGAAGAACTTACGGTGTTGTTTTACTATCACGAGGGCGACAATCCTTTCCACATCCGAGATCGACTAGATGAACTGTGTCAAAATCATTTGCTGCCGCCCCGCTGTTACAGATTTGTCAGTGGCAATACCGCAGCCGATACTATTCCCAACTTTGCATATTTTCCGGACCATGAACTACTGTATTGGCATCGGAATCAAGAAATTGCTCCAACCGCCATACACTCTAATCAGAGACAGCGTGACTTTACAGTACTAAGCAGAACACACAAATGGTGGCGAGCCACTGTGATGACTGACCTGCATAGCACAGGCCTGTTAGAAAACAGTTACTGGAGTTACGGAACTGATATCACCACAGGCGAATCCGAAACTGACAACCCTATTGAAGTTGATACCATTGGAATTCGAGCAGATATTACTGTGTTCCTGGCTCAAGGTCCGTATACTTGTGATGCAAAAACTGCATCGCAACACAACGATCACCATCAGATTGAAATTGATCACCACACAGATAGCTACTGTAACATAGTGTTGGAAACTCATTTTGATGCTGACGGATCCGGTGGTGCATTCCTAACAGAAAAAACATTCAAAGCAATCAAACACGGACAACCATTTGTGATTGTAGGATGCCCGGGATCTTTGGCCGCGCTGAGAAAACTGGGCTATCGTACATTTGATCATGCCATAGACAACAGCTACGATACTATACAAAACAACACTGACCGTTGGATTGCTGTGCGGCAAACCATTGCTCAATTAAAGTCGCAAGACTTGCCGGCCTGGTTTGAAAGTTGCCGCAGTGATGCAGAACACAACCAACAGTTATTTTGCAGCTCAAAAGCTGACAGATTAAATACTCTATTAGAAAGAATACACAATGATTAATTCCTACACCAGTTGGCAGCCGTTAGAAGAAGTTATCGTGGGCCGTGCATACAGCCCGGACTACTTTGATTTTATCGAAGATCCACAAGTGCGTAACCAGTTGCAACAGATCCTGCAGGAAACAGAAGAAGACCTAAACAACTTGCAAAAGACCATTGAGACCTATGGTGCTCGTGTGCGTCGTCCCAACTTGCCGCCCAAGGATCAGTTTGTTTGGTGGCAAACAGAAAATGGTGGTGCACCGCTGCCTCCGTTAACTCCACGTGATTGGCAAATCAGTCTTGGGCAGAAACTACTGCGTGTGTTGCCAATGGAAGAACTGGATGAAATTTGCGAAGATTTCAAAGACCAAGTTGTTAATCCGCACAACAGTCGTTGGGATGCTGACTGTATCTTAAATCAAGCGTCGGCCAGTTGCATTGTACGAGTGGGACGTGATGTATTCTTTGACAACAGTGATTACCTAAAGCCCGAACAGACTCGTTGGATTGTTGACAACTGTTTGGGTCCTGAGTACCGCATACACGAAGCAGTCACAGACGGACACGGCGATGCAGTTTTTGCCATTCTCAAACCCGGTGTTATTTTATCCAGCAAACACGATGTTAACTTGGACCTGGGCAAAGACTTTCCCGGATGGGAAGTGTTGAAGATTTGGGACAGCAGTATCTGGGCCGCCATGGAAGTGGGCAAGTTTAAATATGAACAAAGCCCGGGTGCATGGTATGTGCAAGGCCAAACACCCACGCAGGAGTTTACCAAGTTTGTGGACACCTATTTGAACAAGTGGACCGGTTTTGTTGCAGAAACTGTGTTTGATGTCAACTGTTTGGTACTAGACGAAGAAAACGTTATCTTCAGCGCCTACAACAGAGATGTGTTTGACTTCTGTAAGAAACATCGTATCAACCCCATCATCAGTGAACTGCGTCACAGCTATTTCTGGGATGGTGGTATCAGTTGCTGTACTCAAGACCTGCGACGTCGCGGCGGCTTAGAAACATATCTATAATGTTTGTTATACCTATTGCCAATCAGCATTCGTATAATTCAATACCGCGTAATGCAGATTTAAAATTAACAATCAACAATCACTGCAATGCACCCAGTCGCCAATTGGTTATAGACTGGAAAGGTGACTGTTTTGTCTGCGGTTGCGAAGCATGGTTACCGGTCAGTGTGGGACAAATTTCAGACTTTGACTCATTGGCCAGCGTGTGGAATAGCAGTACAGCGGTAGCATTACAAGCAGACATTAATTCTGGTGCATACACACATTGTGCTGTTGATCGATGTGGAGTGGTACATGCCAGTAAGATAGACAAAACACACGTGGTCAGTATCAACGTTGACGAAAGTTGTAACCTACGTTGTCCCAGTTGCAGGCCATCAGCAATAATGATCAACTCTGGTGACGAATATGATCGAAAACTGGCACAGGTGCAACACATACGTCGGTTGTTAGAAGAATTTACAGAACCCTGTCACATTGTGATGAGTGGCAATGGTGATCCATTGGCCAGTGCCATCATGAGACCCTTGATACGAGAATTTCGGCCTGGTGCCAATCAAACTATCCGACTGTTTACCAATGGCCTGTTGTTAAAGAAACAGTTGGATGATTCTCCCATACTAAACAATATCACACAGTACTTTATCAGTATAGATGCAGGCTCTGCTGATGTGTATGAACAGGTGAGATTGGGCGGTCAATGGTCTCAGTTGATTGCCAACTTGACTTGGCTGCAAAACACTGCCAAACGCACAGGTGCAGAAGTACTGTTAAAGTTTGTGCTACAAAAAGACAACTACCAAGACATGCAGAACTTTTGTCAGTTGTGTGTTGACATGGGCTTTAGTGGCGTTATCAATCGCTTAGAAGATTGGGGCACCTGGGCTGACTACAACCAGCATGATGTAATTGGTAACATCAATCACGCCGATCATCAAGCAGCTATGTATTTCTTAGCCAGTACATACTCAGAGTATGCAGGCCGCATACAATTTAATTCTAGCCTAGAAAAATTATGTAGGCAGTGACGCTAGCCACGGAAACAACTGCTTCCAATCAGTGCCGCGGCGTCGATCCAGTTCTGTAAGATACACTTTTAAATCAGCAATGCGTTCATTGTTTTGCGGAGTGGTTGTGATCTGCTTTATAATGCCACGCATGTGTTCTTTGGCACTGACTTCACTGGGGTTGCGTTCTCGCATGGCAGCCAACAACCGCTCAAAGTCTTGTTCAAACACCCCGGTACCAAATATGTCTGGTACCATTTCGGGCGGTGTCATCACACTCATGAAACTGTAGCTGATGGGATTCCAAGGGTTGCGACGATCATTCCATTCGTTTATCTTTTCCACCAGCTCCGGCGCTGTTTTAATTGTCAGCGCACTCATGGCGCTGTTCACACACATCACCACCCAGTCTTTGTCTAATAGATATTCCCAGTTCTCTGTCCACTCCTCAAGATCCAAGCCCCATCGCACATATTCTTCTTGCGGACCCCATGCATCTATACTGCCTGTGATCTGCAATCTTTTCAAGGCACCAGACTCTACCATGCGTCCAAAACGATCAATATACGCCTTAAACTTTTTAGGCGGTACTTTTAAATTGGTAATGATATTAAATGTAAGTTCAGGATTGGGATGACTTTCCCAGAAGTCCAGGCTGGTATCAAATTCTTTCTGAAAAAACGGTTCGCCTCCCAAGATCTGATAATAACGTATGTGCCGATAGCGATCTTTCTCTTCTAGATAACGCCAAAAATCTGCCAACATTTTTTCATAGTTGGGATTTGAAGGTTGATTAAATCCAAACTCTACACGGCCCTGTTTGAACACACCAAAGCGTCGGTTCTCTTCTTCCCATTTGGTACTGAAGTGGCTGCCACAATACAAGCAGGCCATGTTGCACACATTGCTAAAATACACTTCCAGTATGGTGGGCACAACTTCTAGTGTAGTGGGATCTTCAAACAACTCGTGTGGTGTGCGATCTTGGTCGTGCCCGGCATGCAATTGATACTGACGATCGCTCATGCCGCCGGCGCCTTCAATTTTTTCGCAGTACTGACAGCCACCTTGTGGCCATTCGCCGCGCAACATCATCTGTCTTGCTTCAATTTTGTTTGGTAAATTGTGGAAACTTTCAAAGTTGTCTGGAGGTATAGGCTGTTGATCAGTTCTATGGCAACTGGAACTGGTGCCCTGATTCAGATATACCGAACTCCAGGCCCACTTGAGTAAACAACCGGTGTCGGATTTGATTGGAAATATCTGTTGATTATTCATATGGTTTAAATTGTGTTAGGTCAAAATCATCTTGTTCAAAATTTATTATTTTGTACAGTTGATCGGCAAATACTATGTTATTATACGGGGTGAAATGATTGTAGAAACCCAGGTCGTCGTCGCTGGACATAGAAGCTATGTTGTGTGACTTGTACTGTGAACGAGCAATGTCCATAAGAGTAGTGTTCATAAATCGTCGATTAGCACCGGCTGCCAGTTTGCTACGCGGTAACAAACTCAATGTTTCCTTATGATCAAACAGATGTATGCTCATTATCTGCGGATGTGCTGCCAACAGTTGACCTAGTTCATCAAACCACTTTAGCTGTGCCCAGTCGTGAAAATTTTTATTGTAGATGTACTTGTAGTACAGTGAGTGAGCAATGGTTGCTTCGTCAAAGTCATTTGCAGACCATGTCATCGGCAGTTCCACCGCACATGATCTATGTATTTGCGTATCAGTACTGAACACTCTGCTGGTAAACGGATGAATGATTATCAGCAGTTTTATTTGATCAAACCAGGCTGTATCTCCGGTCAGAGTTCTGTATATTTCTTGCTGTATTGGCCACCACCCACCACCGGGAAATGTATGCACTCGTGTAGCGTTGCGTGGCACGACGTGCTGAGGGTAAGATATCTTAGCTCGCAAGTAACTGGGCCAATGATGTTCAGCCTGGCAAAAACTATCTCCAATTATTAGCAAATTTCCATCAAGTTTCATACGTTAACTGTAAACCTTTACATTGTATAATTTTTCAAATCGATCTGCATCAGCACGATCATTAACCATGGGCTCGCCACGTATATTCAAACTGGTATTGAGCAACATGGGACAACCAGTTTGGGCATACCAGGCTTCTAATAGCTGTCGGATTCCCGATCCATCATTGGGTACAGTCTGTACACGACTAGTACCGTCATGATGAACAATAGCAGGAAATAAGTCAGGATGCCTACAACAAGCGATGACTTGCATATACCTACTGTTACTGAAGCCGCAAGGCATATCAAAGTACTGATCCACATGCTCTTCCAGAATAACCGGGGCAAATGGTCTAAATTTTTGTCTGCGTTTAATTTCATTTACCTGATCTTTAATTTCAGAGCCTCTTGGGTCTGCTAATAAACTACGATTGCCTAGAGCTCTAGGGCCAAACTCTGCACGACCACTAGCAACACCCACAATTCGATCACGTAGCAAACCAGCCACAATGTTGTCGACAGGATAAGCACCAGGGATATCCGTGCCCAAATAGGCATTGGTCCAATGTATCTGTTTCCCGTATGCCAGTGCTGCCGCGCCCAGGCTACTGCCAGCATCGCCAGGACAAGGCATAATCCAAATATTATCAAAGTATTTTCCTAGATTGCGATTGGCACTGCAATTGAGAGCAACTCCGCCCATGTACACCAGGTTGTTGCTCCAGCCAAAGTCTCTGGCTCTGCGCATCACACTGTTGATCAACTGTTCTGCCATAGCCTGTGCGCCAGCAGCTATGTCAAAATCAGTAAGATCCTGCAGATACTTGCTGTCTATACCGGTGTGTAGATTTTCTCGAAAGCGTACGGCGTCCGAGTCTTCCACCAGCTTTCGCATTGCAATGGCCTGAGTGGCATCACCATACGCGGCCATGCCCATCAAGATATATTCTTCGTCCAGTGGGCGTAGGCCAACACTGGCAGTGGCTGCCGAATAAAACAAGCCAATTGAATGCGGATAACGCTGTCGCCACAGTCTTTTATACACAGCATAGCCGTTGATGTATTCTGCGCCCCAGATGCTGACAGTATCTAACTCACCAATGGCATCAATTACAACCACTGTGGCCCGAGTATAGGGGCTGGTTTGGAATCCGGCAGCGGCGTGACTATGATGATGGGACATATATTTTCTAGGGCATCGTAATAGCTGCTGCCGATGAACAGTATCAGATAGATGTTTACGCAGATACTGATCCAGAGTAAAATTGCCAAAATCCAAAGCTTCTTCATATTGACCCGAGTAGAGTTGTTGTAGTTTTTTAATCCAAGGGCGTTCGTAGTAGGCCACCATGTCAGGTGGTCCGTCAGCCAAGGCCTCAGCAACGATAGCATCATTTAGGTGTGCATCATTTTTATTTTTGCTATAGCGTTCAACATGACCAGCAAAAACTATGCTGCCGTCTGACTGAACCACACTGACAGCCGCATCATGAAATCCTGCACTGATGCCTAGATATTTCTTCAGTGTCATTTGTAGATGAACGGATCGCGTTTGCGCAGTTCTTTTAATTTTTTACGATATTGTATTTCCAATCGAATTCGATTGAATAAATTTTTAATCCAGTTCATATCATGCTCCTTGTATTATTTTAATCTGTTGATCAGCATAGTCTGAGTCTGACCAATTGTATGTGTATGTAGCAGAGGCCGCACTGGTTCGTATTTTAAATACGTCCAGATGTGTTTCCAGCTGCTGCCATATCGCTCGATGATCCTCAGTTCCAAAACTGCGTTGTAGATCAACCTGTGCCACTTGCGGATGTCCAATGGTTAAACTCTTGTCATTGGGATCAAAATTGTTGTCGATCAACCAGCCCCGAAACTCGTCCAGTTTCACCCGTTGGAATTCGTACAGTGAAGGATCCTGGCCCCATTCAATATCAAAATCTCCGGCTGCTTCAGTCTGCGAACTTAGGCTAGTGGTGACCAATTCGTTTATACGACTGTCCCGGCCTTCGTCATTAAACACTTCCCAGTGGTGTTTGCCAACAGCTTTATTTACGCCCAAGAATACTCCGCCCAGGCGTCGGCTGATGGTGTCAACTCCAAAAAATTCATAGTCCTGCTCGTCTAGTACAAATCTTGGCGCATGTAGCCAACACATGAGTTGACTGGGACGCTGCCAGTCTGGTGCAGTCACTACCTTGCGCATGCTCAGCACTAGACTTTCATACTCGTGACACAGCAGATTTAATTGTCGAATATGCCAGCGTGTGTGTGCATCTGCTCGGGTGTAGAATGGGCTCATTGCACCGGACACTCCTTGCAGATCTTCAAAGTAACGATGCAGATGATTCAACTTGTCATGAACCAGTCGCAGTTCCGGCGTAGTGGTGTTGGCCACTGAAAAATAATCGTCGATGTGATAACCAATGTCGGCTGCGTTGATTGCGGCAATGGTACGATTCATTTGATCTGTCAGATACTCAGCACTGCGTTGATGTGCAGGGAATCCAAAAAAACAATAGTTCTTTTCCAAATGATAACTGTGTTGAATCAAATGATTCAACGATGTCAGCCATTTACGACTGAGGCTGGTGTCTGGCACATCAATGTGTACAGTGATGATGTCTTCGTCGTTACAGCCGCGTAGGTCTATTTCGATATGATCAAGCAATTTTTAACCACCATTCTAATACGTCTTTTCTTGCACTCAAGATGTCTGTCATTGTGACTGAGTTTGGGCGTATCTGTTCCAATTGTAACACACGAGCTTTGCCTTTTGCAAGACCTGCTGAGTACTGATCGGGCCATTGTTGATCGAATGTGGGACGATTTTTCAATTGTGCCAGCACATCGTACATTGCTCCGGCAGGACATTTTGCCAATAATTCATCTACCCAAGGATCCAACAGCTCACGCGGCAGTGCAAGTGGACTCATTATAATGTCCGGTGTGAAGCTGAAAATTACTTTGGCCAGGATGTCAGTGTTGGTGTCCCGGGCCAGTTGCAGGATATTTTCCACTTCAAACATGCCGGGCATAGTCAAGGTAAAATCAATTCTCACTTGACGCCTATGTTTTCCAGCTGCCGCTGCTCGTTGATAATTTTCCAACCAACCCGGGTAGTCAAGTCCGGTTCTAATGTACTCGCCAATGGAACCTGTTCCGTCAATGCTGGCACAGATTTGCCAGTCACGGAGATCTGCAAGAATGTCATTAAACAGATCAACACCCTTGTAACTGATTCGAGATAGATTGGTGTTGTATCGTGCGTACACTTGATGGCCGTCGCCAAGATCCACAATACGTTTCATATAACGCCAGTGCTGTTCGTACATGAGTGGTTCGCCGCCTACCCAGTACACTTCTTCTACACGATGTTCTTCCACTGCTTGAGCAAATTCTGCTTCCACCTGCTGATCTTGGAACTCAGCAATATCTTTTCGTATGTCCAGTTTCATCCAGTTGTTTTTGGGATTGGACCAGTTAATCATGTTGTGTTGTCGTTGTTCGCTTTCCCAGGCCGAACTCAACATGTCGCCGCAGGTTCTGCATTTGAAGTTGCAGAGGTTGCTGAATCTATAGTCCCAGCTCACAGGCTTTACTGTGGTGAAACCTGAGTCGTCGGTGGCAGCCATGGCTGCTTCGTACTTGTGTCCAAACAGTTGATTAAAGTAACTGCGATAAACATCAGTGTTCAGCAGTCTACTGTTGCACACATCACATTCTGGCAGGGTGTCACCGGCCATCATTCTACGTCGGACTGATCGCATGTGATCACTGTTCCAATGCTGGTCTAGGGTGATAGGAGTATACTGTCCAGTACCGGCACTGGTATCAATGTACTGTTCAAAACTCTGCGCTGGTTCTCTTGACGCACAACACATGCGTCGTTCTGTCTGTGGACTTAGATATGTGTGAGTCCACGGTGCCATGCATAGGGTATCAGGTTTTGTTGTAGTCATAGTCGATCAATGCCGCAAACTCTGGCGATACTGTGGCTAGATTTTGTTTTCGTTTATAGTCAAGGTCACGTAGATTCATGCGCAGAAGATTGCCGTCCAGGCTGTTTCCACGATTCATAAACTCGGCTGCACTTACAAATTCTTTAAGGACCTTGGACGGAACATTTGCAGAAGTTAGTCGTTTAGTAATCTCTGTTTTGGCAATCTCTGGCAAGGTACTGATGCTGAAGTAGTAAGCATCGTGCATCATGTTCCAGTAGATAAAATCAAATCCTTGTTGTATTAACCAATTGGCCACTGTTTCAAGATAGTACACATTAAACACGTTGATAGTGCAACAGGCCTGCAATGTAATGTTGCTGTTACGACTGCGCAGTTGACGGAATCGTTCAACATTTTCAACAACTTCTGTCCATACAGCATTGCTACGCTGATATTCAAAGCGTTCGGCAACATCGTCAATACTGACAGCAATCTCTACATGTTTAAAATGTTTCCAAATTGCTTCACCTTCTTCGGGATACTGTGTGCCATTGGTATTGTAATGTATTTCAACCTGTTCGGCACGACCAGTGTCTACTAATTTTTGCAACAGTTGGAAATGCTCTTTGATCATAAACGGCTCACCGCCGGTAAACTCAATGTAGCGTATGTTGTCCAGATGTCGGTCTAGGTCTGTCCAAAAATCTGCACTTTCTCTGGGCCATGCACCGTCCTTCAGCATTTGATAGGCAAAACTTCCGCGAGTTTCTTCTGCCTTGTTGTACCGAATCTCTTCGGCTGCAAACTGGCTTGAACTCCATGAGCCACAAATACGACATTTCAAGTTGCAGATGTTGCCCAGTTTAAGATCCAAGAACATCAGGGGCATGGCATCTGCTGTCCAAGAAATATCATCATCAATCATGTGCTTGAGTCTGTCCAAGGTGTGCATGCGTTTGCTGGTGCGACCTGCACGTTCTTCGTTCCAGCAACGACGGCAAGTCTGGGGCTTTCGGCCAGCAAGAAAATCCTCACGCAGAGTCTGCATTGCTTGGCTGTTTTGTATTTCTACTAGACCGGTAGTGGCCAGTTTATATTTGTCACCAGCATTGTTTGTAATTTCATCCATGGCCAAACAGCACGGACGTACTGTTCCAACTGGACTGGCTTCTAAACTGATCCAGGGCAGTACACAAAAGGTGTCGTGTGGTAGATTCATTTTAATGCTGCCAATTCTGGTAATACATCAAGCATCCGTTCACTTCTAATAGTGTCGAGTTCATTGGTTTTACGCCAAAAGGTGTCAATTAAATGAGTGTTATCAGTGGCGTTCATAAATGTTAGTGCGCTTTCATATCCATTACTGGCACGTCGCAGACTGTCCTGAGGTGTTAACCAAGCCAAGTGAGCTCGGTATTTCTTTTCAATTTCTTTCTTGAATTCTTCGGGTGCAATGTCCAGGCGGTAATGTTTGGGATCTGTTAATATATTAACGTTGAAGTCTCGTGGATTAATCAGTCCGCGTTCACTCCAATCACGATGGAAATCCGGAACATGCCACGCATTGAGTATGCTCACTGTGGCGCTGATGTAAAAATCCACAGCTGGACAAACTTCCATCATTACTCGGCGATTTTCTTCTACTTTGGCCCAGTCTGTGCCTTTTCTAATGTATTCGCCTCGGCTGCCCATGGCGTCCAAACTAGCACCCACTGCTACACTATCAAACTTTTTCCAATAATCAAATACATAACGATCCTTCAGGGTAGTTTGTGTAAAGTTGGTGTTGTAAATTAGCCTAACATCAAAACGGCCCCGGCGTTCAAGTTCTTCAAGGATACGATAGTGTTCATCCATCATCATGGGTTCGCCGCCAGCAAAATAAATTTGCTCTACATGATCAATGTGCTCGATCAACTGTTCCCATAGATCAGTTTCGTACTTGCCGGCAAAAATTAGAGGTTTATGTTTGTCTCCGTAATCCGGGGCCAGTTGCAATTGATCTTGAAACCAAGAGCTAGAAAAACTTGGACCACAACTACGGCAGCGCAGGTTGCACAAATTGCTAAAACGAACATCCCAGTAAATCATGCTAAATTTATCCACAGTGCCGTCAGCACTAGTGGCATCCACTCGGCCAATATGATGTCCGTGGTGTTTGTTAGCGGAATTTCTCATGCTGAAAAATCCGGCTGCTTCCTGTTCGTAACAACGACTGCATGTTTTGCTGGGTTGGTCGTTCAACATGTGTAAACGCAAATCTCGCATGGGCTGATCGTTCCAAATTTCTCGCATAGGAGTACGATTGGTATTTCCCAACACACTTTCGGCCTGATAGGTGGCACCGCAACAGGGATATGCCGATCCATTGGGCTCTACATAAAGGTGTACCCAAGGGTATATGCAAAAATTATTGCTTTCTAGTAACAATTGTTTTTGTTGCTCGTTTAGTTCATCTACTTTAATCTTCAATGGGCGCAATGAATTATAATTGTATCCTAGATTTCGACGGTCTGTTGTGATGCGTTTGGCAGGCAAGTTGCCATCAAAATATTCCACCAAAATTGGAACGGGATCAGTACTGTATTTTGCCATAACTGCGCGAGCCGGTTCAATCTGTTCCGGTGTGTTGGTCAACAACACTGCAAAAAAATTGCTGATATCAACTTGATTCAATTGATTCTGCAATGTGGTCAATATTACACCGGCTGCGTCCATCTCTGAAATGTACTCGTCGCCTTGGCTCAAGGTGAAAATTAATCGCTGATTATCAGCAAACTCCGGTCTATGTACACTGTGCAAGCGTTCTCTCAGCCATTCAGGACGTTCAGTTGGTGCACGGGCATACCAATCATCAAGATTGATAACCCCTACAAGATCGTAACGATCTTGAAACGTTTTAAGAAGTTGTTCTAATGTCATTATCATACCATTCTTTTAGTGAGGGGAACGCAGTGCCAAAGTCTTTGCCACGTCGTTGATCATACTGTGTGTAAAACTGTTTAAAGTCATTGTGCAATTTGGGCAAGTCAAACGCATCTGAGTGCGGTGTTTTTACCACGTCCAAATAATCAATCAA
>Ga0247840_10002889_pt1 | contig 29868 bp, 20 predicted proteins | sample LaCruzMarch2015__FD_192404 | JGI IMG/M metagenome (GOLD analysis project Ga0247840, IMG submission 192404) | Freshwater microbial communities from meromictic Lake La Cruz, Castile-La Mancha, Spain - LaCruzMarch2015_17m | ecosystem: Environmental > Aquatic > Freshwater > Lake | place: Spain...
GGAGGTTGATACCTCCACAACCAACACGTAGAGTACAAATCACACCCGCATGCCATAGCTTATTTTAGCTTCTGCTGGTTTGAAAACGGGGTCCACCCCACATCCGGCAACTGGACAAGCGGCAACTTCACGCCGAGTGGCACACTTCCAACGAACTCGGATAGAGTTATCTTCAGCGGTTCGACGAATCAGGCGGCGGTATTTGCCCCGTTGACTGCCAACCTCACGCTCAACGGACTGGTTTTTGACAACACCGGCACGTCGGCGATTAAGACGGATGCCACGGCAAACGGAACCCTGACTCTCGGCTCTGGCGGTATCACCATCAACGCCACAGCGGGGGCGGTGACATTGGGACTTGGCACGGCTGGGAATCAAGTTCGACTTATTCTCGGTGCGGCCCAGACATGGACTAACAACTCTAACAATGCGCTGACGCTGGCAAACAATCAAAGCATCAACACCGGCGGGTTTACCCTCACGGTTGCCGGCACGGGCAACATGACCACCGGCGGGGGCGTCATCAGCGGCACGGGTGGGTTGACGAAGAACGGAGCAGGAACGCTGACCCTGGGCGCAGCGAACACCTTTTCTGGAACGACGCTGGTTAGTGCCGGAAAACTATATTGGACCAATGCTGGAGGGCTTCGCAACACCATTCTGGACACGGCGAGTGCGGCGGGTTCATTATATACTAGCCAGACGGCATTGAACCTTGGCGGTCTCACTGGCAGCGCAAATCTTTCCACGCTGTTCGGGGGCAACTACAGCCTGATGACGGCGCTGACGCTCAACTCAACCGCAGCCAATAACAGCACTTATTCGGGCGTGATATCCGATGGGGCGGCGGGGATGACGGTTACAAAGCAAGGGGCCAGCACGCAGGTGCTCGCCGGTGCCAACACCTACACGGGGGGGACGGTCGTCAATGCCGGAAACCTGATTCTGTCAGGCGTCGGAACGCTGGGTGCGACCACGGGCAACCTTTCGGTTGGCACCACGGCCGCTGGCGGCACAGGTAGTTTGGACTTGGGCGGCACGAGCCAGACAGTCGGATATGTGACCTTCAACGGTTCGGGCACGGTTTCCAATGGGTCACTGACCGGCACCGCTTATGAAGGCTTGAGCGGTACGGTGACGGCGGTCTTGGCGGGTAGCGGTGTAGTCTTGACCAAGAACGGCACGGGCACGTTGACCTTGAATGCTACGAATACTTACTCGGGCGGCACGGTGCTGAACAATGGCACGCTGACTATTCTGAAGGATAATGCCTTGGGCACAGGGGCACTCACCATCAACGGCGGCACAATTGGTCAGACCAATTCAGCCCTCAATCCGACGATGACCAACAACAACACGATTGTCATCAATGGGGATTTCGCCTCTAGCGTCGTGGCGAACGGGGGCTTGGATTTGGGGTCGGGAGATGTCTCGCTGGGGTCAACGGTCGCAAGCAACCGGACCATTACGGTCACCAACTCAGGAGGAACGCTCACGATTGGCGGCAACATCACCAACGGCTCGGGCGGAGCCAACCAGATCGTCAAGGCGGGAGCGGGAACGCTCAACTTGAACGGCAACAGCACTGTGGCCCCGATTTCCGGCGGAGCAGTGATCAAGCAGGGTATCCTCAACTTGAGTTTTGGAAGCAATACCGGCGGCGGCGATGTCGTCAATGCGGTGGGCAACGGGACGATTGTCCTGGGTGATGCGGGCGGCGGCGATGCCCGTTTGAGCACGGGGAGCTTCACCATTGCCAACGAAATCCTCCTGGGCACGGGTGCGGTCGGCAACCTGATCATCGGTTCGACCGGCGCGACGCGGGCTTCGCTCTATACCGGCAACGTCACCATGAACGGTAACAACCTGACGATCCTCAACGCGGGTTCGAGCACGAACCACCGGTTTCTCGGCAACTTTACCGGCGCGGGTAACCTGACGATCATGAACAATGCCACGACCACTGGCTTTGTCATGATGAATGGCACGCTCAACAATGGTGGAAATATCCTTGCCAGTACCAGTTGTTCAACCAATGGGGGAACCGCGATCAACGGGAACATCGGGAGCAGCGTGGTTAATGTCAGCACAAGCGGTCCTGCCACCCTCACCCTGAACGGGACGAACAGCTACACGGGCAACACGACGGTGGGCTCGACGGGCACCTTGAAGATCGGCAATGCCAGCGCACTGGGTAATGGCGCGATGGTGACGATCAACCAGAATGCGAACCTCCTGGCGACGACGAACATGACCACAACGAAGAACTTCGTGCTTGTCGGGGCGGGGACCCAGGCAATCGGGGCGACGGCTGGAAATACGCTGACGATCAACGGGACGATCGATACGACCGGAGTCACGTCGGGTGCAACCATCGGCGGAACAGGCGGCGCTGGAACGGTGGCGCTGAACTCGTCGAATAATTTGTGGGCGAGCGGATCGACGCTGCTGGTCAACGGTGGTGCGTCGCTGGCCATGGGCAACGCGCTGTCGCTGAACGGGACGACCTTGAAATACAATGGCGGTAATATGCTGGACAACACAGGAACCGGGGCGAACGCCTTCACGGCACCGGTCGGACTGCAGGGCTTCGTTTTGACCGATGGCGTCACATTCAATGGAACAAACTCCCTCGACCTGAGCGGGGTGGAAACAGGTTTTGTGCAGACGGTAGGAAGAACACGGACGATCACGGTTAATACCAATACCCTGACGATGAATGGGATTCAGGCCACAGGCACAGCGGTCAACAGCGGGAATGTCTTCGTTGATGGCAACATGACCAAGAGCGGTGCGGGCACGTTGGTTTTTGCCGGGGCGAATGGTTACACCGGCGTCACGACCATCAGTCAGGGCACGTTGCAAATCGGCAATGGCGGGTCTCTTGGCTCGCTGTCCACGAACAGCACGATTTCCAACAACGGCACGCTGGCATTTAATCGCAACAACACGGTCACGCAGGGGGTGGATTTCAACAGCGTGATCAGCGGCAACGGTTCTGTATCCCAATTGGGTACGGGCACCTTGGTGTTGAACGGCACGAATACCTACAACGGCACAACCACGGTCAATTCCGGTACGTTGCAGGTGAGCGGCACCGGCACGCTGGGTTCTACGAGCGCCAATCTCACCGTGAACGGAGGCGTCATGGATTTGGGCGGCACGAGCCAGACGCAAAGAACGGTGACCTTTGCTGGAGGCACCACGCAAAACGGCACGTTGACTGCTTCCACATACGCCGCGCAGAATGGAATGGTCAGCGCGAACTTGACTGGCACCGCTACCTTGACGAAGACCACAACAGGCACGGTGGTCCTCTCCGGGAACAACACCTACACCGGTACGACAACGGTCACCGGCGGCATCTTGGAGATTGCCGGAACCACCAATATAGGAACGGCCGTCGGGCAGGTCGCCAACACTGGCACGGGCATGGTCTATGTGCCGACGGGAGGCAATTTCTCTGCGAATAACTTTAACGTGGGCAACACTTCCGGATTCGGTTCCGTCGTGATCGATGGCGGCACTGTGGCGACCACCACTGCGGCCGCGAACGCAGGGTATGCATTCGGCGCTGGCAGCTACGGCGGCCTCTTCATGTCCAGCGGCAGCTTTACCACCAACCGGTTCGACGGCGGTGGTGCGAGCGTTCTCTCCACGGCAATCAACGTCACACAAATCTCCGGCGGAAACTTCACCAACAGCGAATACATCCTCCTGCGCGGCGCACATTCGGAATTCACGCTGACGGGTGGGACGGTGAATCACACCAGTGCGACTCAGAACATTGGCTTGGAGGGAGTAACGTCGTCCACGTTGACCGTCGCTGGCGGCTTGCTGGATACCACTGGGACGAGTGTGGTATTCGGCCGCGCTGCAACCTCCACCAATGCCACCCTCAACTTGAACGGAGGCACGTTGTTAACCAACTCCATTGCCGCAACCGCAGCCAACATCAGCGGCTCGGCCAATGTGAACTTCAACGGCGGCACCCTGAAAGCCAGTGGAACCAACACCGCTTTTCTTTCGGGTAATCTCACGAATGCGTATGTGAACGCCGGCGGTGCCGTCATCGACACCAATGGTTTTAACATCACCTTTACCGAAGGATTGTCAGCCCCCACCGGCGACGGCTTGTCCGGCCTGACGCTGGGCAGCGCGGGCAGCGGCTACATCGGCGCTCCCCTTGTGGAAATCACCGGCGGCGGCGGCACCGGGGCCACCGGCTATGCGGTGGTGGATCTCGATCCGGCCAGCGGGACATTCGGTCAGGTCACCGGAGTGGTCCTCACCAACCCGGGCGTGGGCTACACGAGCTCCCCGACCATCAACCTCCTCGGTGGTGGCGGCAGCGGCGCGGGCGTGAGTGCGAGCGGGTTGGTGGCGAACACCTCGGGCGGGCTCACCAAGCTGGGCACCGGCACGCTCACCCTTAGCGCGGACAGTACCTACAGCGGTGGCACGATCATCAATGCCGGATCCGTCCAGGCGAATGCAGCAAACGCCATGGGCACGGGGGTCGTCACGGTCAACGGCACGGGAACTTTTTACTATGGCGTGGATACCTTTATCGAGGGTTTGGTCTCCAACAAGGCCGGGGGTTTCTCGCTATTTAATAACTCTCAAACAACGACTTACATCACGGTTGGATCCTCTGGTATTGTGAATCAATCGGGAGCTGGGCAGCTCACGATTGCCAACTCCGGTAACCGTCCGACCTCTGTGATCCTGGGGTCTTCGCAAACCTGGACGAATAACGGGACGAAAATCATGATGAATGGAAACGGCACCGCTAATACCCTCGACTTGGCTGCCAATACCCTCACGTTGAATGGCACGGGATCGGGCGGCTACCAATTTGACGCACCGATCATCGGCACGGGCAATATCGTCAAGAATAGCACGGGCAACATGACGGTGACCAATACGAATACCTACAACGGCACCACGACGATCAACTCGGGCACGTTGAATGTCGGCACGGGCACGGATGCTGGCTCGATCGCCAACACCAGCGCCATCACGAACAACGGCTCGCTGGTTTACAATGTCGGCACCGGCACCCGCACGCTCGCTGCGGTCATCAGCGGCACAGGCTCCGTCACGCAAAACAGTGTGGGCGGTCTGTTGACGCTCACTGCAAACAACACCTACACCGGCACTACCACGGTTAATGGCGGCGCCATTTCCATCACCGACGACAAAAATCTGGGCGCGGCTCCGATGACTGCCACTGCCGCGCACCTCGTCCTCAACGACGGCGCGCTCGTCACAACCGGCACCGTGATTATCGCTGACAACCGCGGGATTCTCCTCGGCGGAACCCAGGGCGGCCAGATCAACGTCAGCAGCGGCACGACCACCTACGGCGGCATCATCGCGGGCAGCAACAAGGGCCTGCAAAAAACCGGCACGGGCGTCCTCCTCCTCAGCGGCGCGAACAGCTACACCGGAGCAACACAGATCAGCGCAGGAACACTCTTGGTCAATGGTTCGACCAACGCCTCCAGCGCCGTGAGCATCGAAAGCGGGGGAACCCTCGGCGGCATCGGCACGGTGAACGGCACGGTGGCGGTGGCCGATGGCGGCACGCTTTCGCCGGGTAACAGTCCCGGTGTCCTTACACAGGGCGCAACGACTCTCAATGGAAACGGCAATTACAACTGGCAGATCGTTGACGCTGATCCCTTGGCAACCCCTGGTAATGGCTACGATTCAATCAATCTGACAGCAGGCAGCGCCCTCACCATCAGCAGCACCAGCGGAACCCCGTTCAACATCAACCTCTGGTCGTTGAGTTCGATCAGCCCCGACGTGAACGGCAACGCCCAAAATTGGAACTCGGCAGTGAGCCAGAGTTGGGTGCTCTTCGCGACCGACCAGGCGATCAGCGGCTTCTCCGCCGACAAGTTCGCGATCCACACGGGAATCTTCAATGGCACAGGCGGCTTTACCAACAGCTTGGACGGCGGGAACTTCTCTGTGGCGCTGGGCGACAGCAATACCGACCTCATGCTGGTCTATACCGCGGTCCCCGAACCCACCGCGTGGATCCTCGCCGCGTTCGGCCTCACGACCGCCGTCGTCTTCCGCCGCCGCAGACAGGACTGATATTCCTTTGAGGGTTTTAAAACAGGGTGCCACCCGGAAACGGGTGGCACCCTGTTTGTTTTTTACTCGCAGGAGAATCGGCCTCCGACCGGTGTCATACCGTTTTGACCGCGAAACGGGTGGAATCAACGGACGCCTACGGTCGCTCCGGAGGTTCGACCCTACCTGGGCCGATGGTAGGGCGCGACGTCCCGGCGCGTCGCGGCATTTTACTCGTCAGACCGTGCATCTGGCAGAAATGTGCCTGCCCTGAATTCCGGATTGACCGGCAGGCGTTAAGCGGCGAGATTTTGGATTCTCAAAAGTGGGGGGCATAGCTCAGTTGGTAGAGCGCGTCGTTCGCAATGACGAGGTCAGGGGTTCGACCCCCCTTGCCTCCACCACTTTTCTCAGCGCTGGAATCTCGTTGCTTTTACATTTGGCATCGGCTCTGCCGTGTGGCAATAATTCAGCTTCTTTCGCCGAAGTAGCACAGTGGTAGTGCAATCGATTCGTAATCGATAGGTCACGGGTTCGAGTCCCGTCTTCGGCTCCACCCCGATCGAGAGGGACACCCGCCAGGCTGAGCGCGTTCGTTGAAGGCCCGCAGCTCTGAGCTACTCGTAGCGCAGGGCGTTGATCGGGTTGAGCCGTGACGCGCGTAGTGCCGGGTAGATGCCGGACAAAAATCCCGCGATGACGGCAAAGGCGACGCTGAACATGATGCCACCGGCGGTCATCACCGGCACATTTTCGGTGGGCGAGATGAGCTTGAGGATTTCGATGAGCCCGACCGAGGCGACGACGCCAAGAAGTCCCCCGATGAATGCGATGCTGATGCTCTCGACGAGGATCTGGACAAAAATATCGCGGCCGCGGGCCCCGACGGCGAGGCGGATTCCTATTTCCCGCACCCGTTCGGAAATGCTGGCCAGCATGATATTCATGATCCCGATCCCGCCGACCACCAGGCTGATCGTCGCGATAAGGCCGCCGCTGAGTTTTGTGGCGCGGATGCTCGATTCCATCCGATCAAACCATTCCTCCCGCGTCTCCAGGTCGAAGTCGTCCACCCCGCGGTGGGTGACTTCCAGTGCCGCCCGCACCTGATCCAGCGCCGAGCGGAAATGGCTCAGATCCCCGACCCTCAAAGTCAGGGAGTCCAGACGGACCGACTCCAGGGAATCCATCGGAAATGCCCCGGAACGGAAATCGAAGAACATCGTGGAGTAGGGGATCAGGATGGATTCATTCTTGTGGCGGAAGGGATCATACCTGCGTCCGGACCGGCTGATGGCGACCCCGCTCCCGCCCCGGGCCCGGCGACGCTTGTCCTCGTCTCTCTCATATTTTGGAAGGATGCCGACCACCTCGAAAGGCTGGTTGTCGATGAGAAGGGTTTTCCCCACAGTGGCAGTCGGATCGCATTCCGGCCAGAGAGAGCGGGCGATTTCGTTGCCGATGACCGCGCTGTGCAGCCCCCTTTCGACGTCGAGCTCGGTGAGAAAACGTCCGGCCAGGAGTTCATGCCGGGCCACGACGAAATGGTCGGGGAACACGCCGCGGACCTGCTGCCGGTCGGAGTGAGTCCCGGAGGAAATGACTCCGCCGAAAGACAGCTCCGGGGAAACATGCGAAATAAGCGGAGCGGAGGAAATAATGGCCTGCGCATCGCGCAGCGTGCGGCCGGGTGACAGGTTCCAGAATTCGAACTTCTCATTCGAGATCTCCTTGTTGACCACGCTGACGAATTCGAGCCCTCCGACCTGCTGCATGAAGTCCCGCGTGCCGCGCTCGATACCAGTGGTCAGGGCAAGCGTCGAGATCAGGCTGCTGACACCGAGGACGATGCCAAGCATGGAGAGGAAACTGCGGAACTTGTGATCCGCGATTTCCCGCAAACCGATCTGGAATGCGATCAGGATGTTCACGGGCTGTATTCCCTCCGGATTTTGCCGTCACGGATTTCGATCACCCTCCGCGAGACAGCCGCAATGTCGGGATCGTGGGTCACGAGCACGATCGTTTTTCCGGTGGAATTCATCTCCTTGAACATCCGAAGGATCATTTCACCGGTGGCGGAATCGAGGTTTCCGGTCGGCTCGTCGCCGAAGATGATGCGCGGGTTATTCACAAGCGCCCGACCGATTGCCACGCGCTGGCACTGGCCGCCACTCAACTGGACCGGACGGTTTGCCATCCTGTCGCCGAGGCCGACATCGGTTGCCACCTGCTCGGCCCGCCGCTGTCGCTCAGCGGAGGGGAGTCCGGAATAGACCAGCGGCAGCTCGATATTCTGAACCACATTCAGCTTTGGAAGCAGGTTGAACGCCTGGAATACAAATCCGATTTCGCGGTTCCGGACCCGAGCCAGGCGGTTTGCTGAGGCGCTGCTCAGGTCATTTCCACAGATCTCCATGCGGCCTGAAGTTGGAGCATCCAGGCATCCGAGCAGATGCATGAGCGTGGATTTTCCGCTTCCGCTTGGCCCGATGATCGAGACGAATTCGCCTTCCTCGATTCTCAAGTCCACGGTGTCGAGCGCCCGGATCTCCTGGTCGCCTACACGGTAGATTTTGCTGACGCCTTCGAGTTCGATGAGCGACACGGCGTCTCAGGATTTTCCGGGAAGCGGGACAGTTGGCTCGATGAGCAGGATCTCCTCGCCCTCCTCCAGCCCGGACTTGATTTCCGCCCTGGACATGTCGATGAGTCCGACAGCAACCTTGCGCCGCTGGATCTCTCCTCCTTTGCGGACATAGACAACTTTTTCGTCCTTATCCTTGAAAACAGCGGAAACCGGAACGGTCACAACCTTGTCCGCACGTCCGACCGGCACGTCCATGCTGACAGACATCCCCGGCTTCAGGCGGCCGGCATTGTCCAGAATCACCGCCTGCACCTCGAATCCCTTGATATTGTTTTTGACCGTCGCAACAGGAGCGATGAATTCGATGCGCGCCTTTGCTCCTGCGGCATCGTCCTCGGCGAACCGGATTCCCATTTCCTGACCGACCGAGAGGCGACCGGCATCCAGCTGGTTGACGTGGGCGTTGATGAGCAGCCGGGTGAGGTCTGCGAATAGAACGAGCATTGTACCGGAATTGACACTTGCGGCTCCGACCACGACCTGTCCCTCGTTGATATACACATCAAGAATTGTGCCGTCTCCCGGTGACAGGATTCGGGTTTTGCTCAGGCGGTCGTTCACGGTCTGAAGTTTTCTCTCGGCCTTTTCCAGAGTGTTTTCCGAAATGCGAAAATCGGCCTCAAGATTTGCAAAGACCTCCTTGCTGATCAGCTTCTCCTTGAAGAGAGCTTGGGCCCGGTCGTAGTTTCCGCGGTTTTTTTCCACGGAGAGCCGGGCTCCCTCGATCTCGGTTTCCGCGGCTGCCTTTTCATTCATCAGGTCGGTGTCATCGATCGTGACCAGGGGATCGCCCTTGGAAACCTGCTGCCCGGCAATGACATGGATCTTTTTGACTTTCCCTCCCACTTCCGGCTTCACCTCAACTTGAAACGCAGGGGTAACCTCGCCCGAAAGAAGAAGATACGGCTCCACATCCGTCCGTTTCGCGGTGGCAGTCGCCTGCTCTGCGGGACTTTTTCCGGAATCTCCGGGCTGCAGCAATCCGCTCCACCAGACAACGGTTGACAGCACAGCCAGGACGGCTGCCACGACGATAAACTTTTTCACCACGGCGCAATCTTCGCCATTCAATGAACTTTTTCAACCCATATCGCTGCCGCGGCGGTGAAGCCGTGCACTGCATTACGTCCGCCGACAGGTCCAATCTCCCCGTTTGAAAAGAACCCGGCGAGAGGCTTGCCTCCAGTGGCTCTGGAAAACCGGAGAGCATCGTGATTCGGCTCCCCGAAAAAAACGGCTCCTCGCCCGAGGCAGGAGAAAAGGAGGGTGGCAACCGGCCGCCTGCCTGCAAGGTCTGCCACTGCGAGCGCGCGGTTGAGGTCAGCCTGGGCGATCGCGCGCTCCCGGAGCTGATACTGGAGGGTCTGCCCCGTGCGGGGTATACCGCCGATCACGACGGCTCCGGATCCTGGGTCTGCGCCGATGATGTTGCGGATCAGAAAATCCCCGGGCTTGAAATCCTCCACGTATTCGGTCCCGGCAATGCCTGCGAAGAGGTTGCCCTTTGCGACAGATTTTTCCGAGTCGCTCAGCGACTCGAAAGCCGACTCCAGCGCCTCATAGGCGGGCTGTCCACCGAGCGAGTAAACAACATTGTGTTCGGCCCGGGTGACCGTGAGCGGCTCCCCGATCGGGCGGCACCCCTGGCTGACGACCGGGATGATGCCTGTTGTCCCGCAGAGCGGGATGACGACCGCATTCACGATGCGATCGTTGAGGAAAACCGCGACCTCCTCTTCTTCCCCACCGCTGGCCAGTCCACCCACACAGGGCGCACCGGGAAACTCCCGGTTCCATTCACGAAGCCATTCGTCGGTCTGAAATTGAAAAGGGTCGGCCAGAAGGATGCCTCCATGTGGACGTCCTGGAACAGGGCGTTGAAACAAGCCGCCTTCTTCCGGAAGGGCCGGTTCCCCCGCATCGCCGACTATTGCCAGAATTGCGCAGCCGGATCCCTGTTCCGTTTCCTGAGTGCCTTCAATCGTGCCGCCGGCAGTACAGCCGATGACATCCGATATGTGCCCATCCACTCGCAGGGTCTCGATAAACTCCCTCAGAAACGGAATGTAATCCGGGCTGACAAAAGCAACGGCGAAACGGGCCGGCTGCGATAATGACTCCCGGATCTTCCGGGCAGCGTCCAATACCGCCTCCGGCCGGAACGTTCCCGGCACACTGATGCTCATAGCTCGCGGCATTTGCATATCTCCATCATCGCGCGAAGCAGACGCGAGTCAATCGCCACGCCCTGAAAATTTACTTGGCGCCCTTGCCGAGCAATACGACCGGAATCGTCCGGAGGCAGATGTAGATGTCCAGGAATACCGACCAGTTGTCGATGTATTCGAGATCCATCTTCACCCATTCCTGAAAGTCGGTGACCTTGTTTCGTCCGCGGATCTGCCAGATGCATGTCAGGCCCGGCTTCATGCTCAGCCTGCGACGGTGCGCCGCGCGTTCGAACCGCTCGACTTCGTAAATGGGCAGTGGTCGGGGGCCGACGAGGCTCATTTCTCCTTTGAGGATGTTGAAGAGCTGGGGAAGTTCATCGATGCTCGTTTTACGGAGCCAGTTCCCGAAGGGCGTGATCCGAGGGTCGTTTTCAACTTTAAAGACCGGGCCGGTCATCAGATTTTGAGCGGCCAGTTCTGCGCGCTTCTCCTCGGCGTCCACGCACATGGTGCGGAATTTCCACATATAAAATGGCTTGCCGTGCAGGCCCGCCCGTCGCTGGCGGAAAAAGACAGGCCCCGGCGAGGTTCGCATGATGATGATCGCTACCGCCACGAAGAGCGGAAAAGATATGATCAGGCCCACAACCGCCCCGATGCGGTCCACGATGGATTTCATCATGATCGCCCATGAGAGCTCTGGGGTGGTCCGGAAGACGAGCATCGGGCGCTTGGCCATCGTTTCGTAAGATGGTCTGGCCGTCGAGGTGTGGATAAAGTCGGCATTCAGCCATGCCTCCACGCCCTCGGTCTCGCAAACCTCGATGGCTGCCTGAACCCGGTCGAGTTCAATCCGGTTGAACGCAAGCACAACGCGTCCGACGGAATGCCGGTGCAACGCCGCAACAAGATCCTCGATTCCTTGAGTCTCCAAATCGATCGCTGCGATGACTTGGATCTCCAGTTTCTGCGATGGAGTGAAGGCTGCGATCATCTTCTGCATGCTCGCCCGCTCACCAGCGATGATGATTCTCTCGCCGACGCCACCCCGCTGAAGGGAGCGGATATACAACCAGACAAAAAGGCGCTCGCGGAGCAGCAAGGCCATCGGGGCAAGGATCGCGAAGAGGATGAGAACCGACCGGCTGGGGATCTGGAGCCTCAGGAAAATCACGGCCATGCTCAGCAAAAGCAAAAGCCAAAACCCGCCCGCAAAAATCTGGCGGAGCGATTTCCAGACGGTTTTCTCGAGCGGGTAGGTATAAAAGCCTTGGATTTCCAATAGGAACGGGCCGAATGGCATGATCACGGCAACCATCCACACGAACTTTGAAAAGTCATCGATCGACCAGAGGCTGTCCAGGATGACAATCCCTTTGTAGCGCACAAAATGCGCGAACCAGAAGACGCCTCCCAGAATGAGTGCATCGAGGAACTGGTTGAACTGAAGATTGATCTCTTGTCGGCGTGAACTCATGGATTGGCGATGCCGCAACCGGCTTGCGCAGGGGGGGCATCAATACCATAGTAATTCAATGGGTCAAAAGCATAAACCGTCAAATCCGGCCGTCGTCGGGATCGTGGATTCCCCGCAAGCCCGTCGTCTGGCGTCCCGGCTCAAAGGTGGGGAGGTGGATGTGTTGGAGTGGCGGGCTGATTGCCTTCCCGAAGTGGCGGCGCTTCCGGTCTCGGTATTTCCCTGGATCCTGACTGCGCGCCACCCGGGCGAGGGGGGATGCGGTCGTCTGAGCGGCCCGGCGCGGGAAAAACTTTTTCTGCGCCTGATGCCCGGTGCTGCCTACGTGGATGTGGAATTGCGTTCGTTCCGGGCGATGCGGAATGTTCTATCGTCTGCCGGCGGGGCCCGGATCATCGCGTCGTTCCACGACTTTCAGAAAACGCCCGGGGCTGCAGTGCTTCGCGATTTGTCCGACCGCGCCGCGGACTCTGGGGCGGATATTCTCAAAGTTGCAACCAGAGCCACGGATCCCAAGGATGTCGGCAGGCTCCTGGAGTTGTTTTCTGTTTCGCGGCTTCCGGTAGCGGTCATGGGCATGGGGCCGCTCGGCTTTTCCTCACGCCTCCTGTTTGCGGCAGGTGGCTCTGTTCTTAATTACGGATGGCTTCACCGTCCGAATGTCCCGGGCCAGTGGCCGGCACTGGAACTGAAGGCAATGCTGGCGCGCCAGTGATCGCCCGCGCTTGCGCCGCCCTCATTTTTTCGCGAGGGTGAATCCCGATGAATGACCTCACTTCACGCGTTGCCAGTGGAGCACCTCTCTCGATCGACGAGATTAGGATGGCATGCGACCTCCTTCTCGATGAACACCAACCGGTCGAATCGCGGGCCGCGTTTCTTCACACCCTTCACTCCCGTGGGGAGACGCCGGAGGAGATCGCCGGATTTGTCAGCGTTCTCCTCGATCGGGCCACGCCTTTCCCAGCCTCTGGTGAGGCGGTGATTGACGTCTGCGGGACAGGCGGGGACCGGGCGGGACTGTTTAATGTTTCCACGGCCGTCATGTTTGTTGCTGCTGCTTGCGGCGCGCGTGTGGTCAAACACGGAAACCGGGGCATTACCTCCAAATCCGGCGGAGCCGACGTGCTGGAGGCGCTGGGAGTGCGCGTGGACCTTCCTCCGGATCGCGCTGTGGCGGCATTGGAGTCGGCCGGCTGCTGCTTTCTGTTCGCGCCACATTATCATCCCTCCTTCAAAGGAGTCGCTCCGGTCCGCAAGCTGCTGGCCGAGCGCGGTTCGACAAGCATTTTCAATATTCTTGGACCGCTGTTGAACCCCGCCCGTCCTGCATATCAACTCGCCGGTGTTTTCGATCCCTCGCTCCCGGCTGTTTATGCCAGGGTTTTTGAGCTTCTCGGACGCCGTAAGGCATGGGCTGTGCATGGGTTGCCGGCTCTCGATGAGGTTTCCCCCCTTGGTGACACGGCTGTTGTTGCCTGGCAGGACGCTTGCACCTCCCATTTTGTGATCCGCCCATCAGACCTCGGCATCGGAGGAGTCAATGCAGAGGACCTCCGTGGAGGGACAGCGGCCTCGAATGCCGGAATGATTTCCGACATTCTGGCGGGCAACCTCCGGAACGGCGCCCGGACCATTGTGCAACTCAATGCCTCCGCCGCTCTCGTGGTGGCAGAGGTCGCTTCCGATCTCCTCACCGGATGGAGCATGGCGGGCGGGGCCATGGACAACGGCAGCGCCCGCGATGTCCTCGACCGCCTGCGCGCGGCGCGTTAACAAAGGTTCCTAAACGAGCAACATGCAGTCGCCGTAGCTGTAGAACCGGTAGCCTTCTGCGATCGCTTCGTAGTAGGCGCGCATGACGAGGTCGCGGCCGGCGAATGCGCAGACGAGCATCAGCAGAGTCGAGCAGGGGAGGTGGAAGTTGGTGAGCAACGCCCCGGTCCGGTGGAACTCGTAGGGTGGATAAATAAAAATATCCGTGCGCCCTGAGCAGCATTCGAGAGCGGGCTCCTTGCGCGATTCGAGGACGCGGGCTGTGGTTGTTCCGACTGCGACAATTCTTGAGGCAGCGTTCAGGGCTTCCGCTGTGGAGGAGGGAATCACATACCGTTCCTCGTGCATGACATGCTCTTCGACACGCTCGCACTTCACCGGACGGAAAGTTCCCGCGCCGACGTGCAGGGTGATGAACGAGTGGGGGATGCGCGAGAGCAACTCTCCGGTGAAATGGAGGCCGGCAGTCGGTGCGGCTACGGATCCCGGCACGTCGGCATAGACCGTCTGGTAGCGCTCGTCATCCGACCCGTCCGAATCCCGGTTGAAATACGGCGGAACCGGCATCTGTCCGAATTTTTCGAGGTCCGGCTCGTCTGCGAACTGCACGATCCGCCCGCCGTCGGGAAGTGATTCCATGATCCGCGCTTCCGTGCCTGCGATTGGAATCACCACTCCGGCCCGGGTCTTCTTTCCAGGCTTTGTCAGGCATTTCCAGATCCCTGCACCGCACGGTTCGAGAAGAAAGATTTCAATGTTCTTTTCCGGGGCCAACAGACGGGCGCGAATGACCCGGGAATCATTGAGAACGACGCGGTCTCCGGGGCGCAGGAATTCCGGGAAGTCACGGAACTGGCGGTGGGAGATTGTTCCCATCGCCCGGTCGATAACGAGCATTCGCGACGCGTCGCGCCGGTCCAGCGGCCGGGAGGCGATCAGATCCGGCGGCAGATCGTAGTAGTAGTCGGAGACCCGCTGGCTCACTTCTTCCTGATCCGCGTGAACCCGCAGCGGGCGGCAGCAGCGCCGACGAGGTCCGCCACCCTGCGTTTCAACCTCCAGACCCGCCGGAAGAGGAAGAGGACAAAGACGACATAAGGGATCCAGAGCCACAGGTCGCTGCCGGGCACGAGGAACTGGCGATACAGAAGGATGCTGAGCAGGATGAGGTTGATCAGGAAGGTTGTCGCAACCATCCGGGTGGCGAGGTGGACACGTGTGAGGCATTTCGGGCCCCCGTGGTATTCGGTGACCGAGCGGAGTTTGACCCCCCACCAGAAGCTTCCGTAGATCTGAAGATCCCAATCCTTCCATCCCGTGTCCATCGAGTAGTTCCAGCCCTCGCCCTCAAGCGCCCCAATGATTTCCTGGAGGAGTTTTTCGCGCCCATGGCCGTCCTCGCTCCAGAATCTCAGGTGGGAGATGCTTCCACCCGAAGGCGTGAAGCCAGGCTCGGCACTCGCGATGACCGCGGGTGGGGTGCGTTTGAATTTGAGCCAGGTGAAATACCTCGCCCATCCGCGCACGAGCGGCTGAGCGAGCGCGAGAAACGCGACGAGGAGCCGCGCGCGCACGGTATCGTGTTTCGGCTCAAGCCTCGCGTGGATCATGTAGGACAATGCCACGAGGAGGGTGGCCCCGAACATCAGGTAAGGAACAATCCGCAGGAACGGAAGCGGGATCGATACCAGAAAGACAAACGCGGTCAGCACCACCCATTCGATACTGCTGAGATAGGCGGCCAGGTCGGATTGGGGAGTCGGGTAAATGGATTGGAAAAGTCCCTCTCCGAAGACGCCGTGGTAGATGACCGGTTTGTTGACGAGCCACGTGAAGCGAGGCGCACCGTAGATCTGCCCCTTCCATTTTGCGGTGCCGGTCGGCCCAAAAAAGACAAGGTGCTGGAACCGGAGCATGGACTCTGCCTCGCCGTATCCCTCCTGCTGCTTTTTGAACGCACCGAGAGAGAATCTCCGGTAGTGCCACACGATGGCGGCCGGGCTGAACGCGATCACGCCTCCGGAAGATTGCAGTCGCCAGCAGAAATCCACATCGTCCCCGGCCTTGCGGTATTCCGGATCGAACCCGCCCACCTGCTCGAAGGCCCACCGGTGAAACGCCATGTTGCATCCCGGAATGTGCTCGGCCACGACGTCGGTGAGCAGGACATGGCTCGGTCCGCCGGGCGCGGCCGATACGCATGCCTGCACCCAGTTCTCTGCAGGAGGCGAGATGTTCGGTCCGCCGACTCCCGCATAATCCCCGCTCAGCAATGTTCCGACCAGGTAGTAGAGCCAGTCCGGGTCGGCCATGCAGTCGCTGTCGGTATAGACGATGACATCTCCCTTTGAGGCACGGGCTCCGACATTTCTGGCATAGCTGAGCCCCTTGTTTTCCTGCCTGATATTGACGATCCAAGGGTGCTTCGCCGCGATTTCCTGCGTGTTGTCCTTCGATCCATCATCCACCAGGACGACTTCATAGTCCGGATAATCGACATTCTTGAGAGACTCCAGACACCGGTCCAGGGTTTTTGCGCCATTGTAGGAACAAACCACGACGGAAGCCTTGGGATAGGATGGAAGCGCGACGCGGGAGGTCATTGAGCCTTCGCCGAAAAACAGTTTTTTCACCGTTTCGAAGGCGACTTTCCGCGAGCGATCCCTTCGAACGAGTCCGAACGCCCAGTCGAGAATCTCCTGGCCGCCACGGAACCATTCGTCGGTCCATGCGTAGACGATCGTTCCGGCAAGACCTCCGCGCACCACGCTTTCGATGTGCCAGCGAAGCATCTCCGCCTGCTCTGCTTCCGGGTGCCGGATCGTGTCCATCCCGAATTCTCCGAGGATGAGCGGCTTGTCCTCGGCGAGGTTCTGCAGGCGCGCAAGGTATCGTTCGAAATCCTCCTGCCGGTGGAGGTAGACATTGAATGTCACGAAATCGCTGTTCTGCGGGAGGAGGTATTCTGTCGGGGGATAGCTCGCGTAAGAGAAGAGCGCCTTCGGGTCCGCCTCGCGTCCGATGTTGATCAGGCGCTCGACGAATTCGGTGACCTGGCGGGCGCCGAGCCACCGGACCATCGTCGTCGGGATCTCGTTGCCAACCAGATATCCAAATACCGCCGGATGCCCGGCATTCTTCAGGACGCCCTCGTGAACAGCCCGCTCCGCCTCGGCGCGGATTTTTGAATCGCGCAGAAACTCCAGGTGCTCGGCCCACGGGATCGAGATGAGCGCCCGGATTCCCCTTTCTGCACAGAGGTCCAGGAACCAACGCGGCGGAACATAGTAGATTCGCACGAGGTTCACTCCCGCTTCGACCATCAGTTCGAGATCCTTCGCGACGCTCTCCGGCGTTCCGAAATACTCGCCGTTCGCATCGGGGGCGAATGGCCCGTACGTCACGCCCTTGATGAAAAATTTCTTTTCCCCCTCGAAGAAAAACTTGGCGCGCACGCGCACCGGCAACAATTCGATCACGCGGATTCCTTACCACCGGGTTGATTCCGAAGCGAGCGCGGATTTCTGATCAGATTTTTCCGTCCTGCAGTGTGGGGTCAGAGGATCCGGTCGGCCAGATCGTCCTCCAGCGAGAGGGTCGAGGCGGTTCGAGCGGCGAGGTCGGCGGCGATCGCGGATTGTTCGTGCCGGTAGAGGAGGCCCAGGCAGGCACTGTTTGTGATGACATCCAGTCCTGCGCTCCGGATCAGCACCCGGCATTGCGGAGTCCAGCTCCGTGCGTCCGGCAGGGGCTCGGTATCCGCCACTGTCCCCGACGTTTCAATCGCGATCCGCTGGGCATGAAGTTGCCGGGAGATGGAAAGGAGCAGCCGGTTCCGATGATCGCGGTAGAGATCCACGGCACCCGCCGGCATCCGGTCGCCTCCCGTCGAAAACATCAGATGCCCACCCAGCCGGGCGAGGCTGTGAATGTAAGTCCGCATTCGCTCCGCCTCCTCAGGGTTCATCGTCTTTCCTTCCAACACCCCAACAAGCGTCTGGGCGTCAGCCGCCGCAAGGGCAACTCGCGCCCGCTCGGGGATGGGAAGTGAGGAGTCGGGGTGGGATGCAGTCTTCTCAAGCAGCCCGAGCAACTCCGCGAGACGTGCGCGCAGTTCCTTCTGAGGGAGAGCAGGCCAGATCAGGCGGCGCATCACAGAAGAGAGGACCGCCGCAAGCACGAGACTTATCACCGGCCCGGCGATGCTTTGGAAGCCGACCGGGCGCTGGGCGTTGAGCCCGACCAAAATGACGCACATCAGAAGCGAGACCAGAGTTGCAAACGACCGGAGGATCCCCTTCTCCAGCAGGTAACCCGTGAAAAACAGGAAGGTGCCCAGAAGGATGTTCAGGACAGCGTAGCTCGACATCATCGGCGCGGTGATCAGGAGAAACACGAAAAATACGATGCAGGCCAGCACGGTAACCACAAGGGCGTCAAAGGCACCGAGGTCGCCTTTTCGGTCCGTGTTTTCCAATGAGAAGGCCGTGAAAAGATAGGTGCCGATGACAAGCAGATCGCCGCCGGGCGGGTGGAACCAGTCGAGCAGGAGCAGGCCCGTCGCCACGGCGAGTCCGCCCCTGATCCCGGCGTGGATCCATTCGCGATCGGGGGGGGTGAATTTTTCAAAGCGAACCAGAGGAAAGCTTTCAGCCTGGCCGTCGTCCACGGCGGGCAGGAGCATCGCCAGCTCGGTGAGAGAGTCGAAGATCTCGTGGACCGAAAGGGCGTAGCCGGCATGTTCGAGCGACTCGTCCACGGGGAGATTCTCACCAAGGCCATCGAAGCGGAATGCCAGGAGTCGGGCCTCGTAGGCACGGAGGCATTCCTCCGTGCGGGCCAGATGCAAATGGCGGGAGGTATCGTCCGCCGCCGGATCGGCCAGCGATTCGATCGCGTTTGCCATTGCTTCGTGCAGGGCGGTGATCTCGGTTTCGATGTATTGCCGCAGGTGCGACTCTGCGGGAAGTGTCCGCCCGAAATTCGAGAGCGAGGTGCTTAACACTCCCAGCTGGGCGACAACTGCATCCACCTTGTGCTTCCGGTGGCGGAACCCGGTGCTCTCCATGCATCCCAAGCGGATCATCCTCCTCAGCTTCGCGAGGCGGCCTCCGATTGTCCCCAGCACGTCCGGCACCTGAGCGGTTTCGCTTGAGAGAAAACCATCTGCCCTCTGCCGGAATAACTGACCGATGATACGGAGCGTCCCCCGCACTTCATCGCTGAATTCCTTCCGTGCGTAGCGGGGCCAGACTGTTGTCGTGACGATCATCGTGACGATGATGCCGAGGCAGATTTCCTCGCAGCGCGCCAGCCCGACGTGCCAGGAGAATGCGGGATTCAGGAGGCCCTGGGTGGCCACCAGCGTCGCCGTGTAGCCGCATTGACGGAACCCATAGGGTGCCAGTGTTCCTCCATAGAGTGCCGTGGTGGTCGCGACGAGCCCGCCGATCGCAGCGAGGAAGAGCACAGGATTTTGCTGGAGCGATCCCGTGATGAGATACCCGATCACGGCTCCGCAAAATGCCCCGACGATCCTGAGGACGGTCTTCTCGGCGATGGCACCGACAAACTTCGGCGTCGAGAGGACGAATGCCGTCGTGACCGCCCACGTCGGCTCGTCGAGGCGGATCAGCAGTGCAAAAAAGAGTGCGATCGTTCCCGCCAGAGCGAACTTGATCCCGTTCCGCACGGCCGGGTCCGCGAAGAAGGACTGGACTGGCCCCCCGGCCGTGCGAATAATCCGCAGGCAGAAGATTCCAAGTTCCATGGGGATTGCACCCGGCGTCATTGGGGTGGGGGGCTACCGCTGGTCGACATGCCCCTCTGCGGGGAGCTGAACAATCAGAGTCCTGATCCGGCCGAGGAGTTCGAGAAGTTGTTCGGATTCGCGCTCAGAGCCAATCTTCTCGTCATGCCCGCCGCACGCCATCTCCTCGGATAAATCGTTTTCGGCGGAATCGATCAACCCGGCAAAGTCCGCTTGCTCGCTGTCGAAGAGATAGAAGGTCGTGAATTTCCCGTCACAAAAGCGGGCGAGCAGTTCGGCTCCAAGCGGGGAGGCTTCCATGACGCGACTGAAGAGGCAGTGGAGGAGGGGGGCATCGGTTTGATGAAAGTCTGAAAAGACGGTTCCCTTTGGAGTTCTGTGGGTTTTCATATGCTGAGCCACATCAGGCGGCGGTCGGATCCTATCCGATGGCCTGCATGCGATCAAGCGGCTGACTGCACCGCCGGCGGTGGCGTCAGTTTGCCCTCGCCGCAGGAAGCTTTGAAATGCTACAGGAATGCGGAATGGAGGAGCCTGTGAAATACTGCCGGTTCGGCAAGCGCTTTCTCGACGGCTTTTCCTGGATCGCCCCGGTGACGAACAACCGGCTCGGTGACGCGCTCAACATCGAGTTTGTTCACGAACAGCTGTTTTTCATCGAAGGCGAGCAGGTGGTGAAAAATATCGGCTACAGCGAGAAGGGCAAACGCTTCAGTGAGGAGGACTACGGCAAGCCGATCCGGACGCTCTCCGATCTCGCCGCGAACGGGTATTGGCTTGTCGGAAGGGCGTTTCATCCCGAGGCCGCGAAGGAAGCCCTCGCAGAGGTGGATGACGGCCACTACTATTCGTTTTTCAGCAACCAATGCCAGGACTGGGCGGATCGCGTCACCCGTCGCATGGAACGGATCGAAAAGGCCCGAGGCCTCAAGCCGATCGGCCAGTCACAGGAGGAGACACGGGAGGGCCGGTTCTGGCAGGAGAAGCCACCGACCGCTCCCTCATCGGTCCTGCTGGCGCTGCTGGCCATCGGACTGGGCTTCGGTTGTTTTCTCGCACCCGCGATCGCGGCGCACAGGTCGGTTTGGGTGCTCGCGCTGTTTCTCGGGGTCTCTGGCATTTCCGAGATTGCCTACGCGCTTCACGGAAGAAACTGGAGTCAGATCCTCGGGACAATCTTCTTTGCACTCCTGAATCTCCTGGCCGGCCTCGCACTTTTCCTCGATACCCAGATGGCCGCCCAATGGGCTGGCAGCCTGTTTGGAATTGCCTTCGGCATCAACGGCCTGACGCGGATCCTCGTGGCGGTTCGAAGCCGTCCGTTCCTCCAGTGGCTCGGCACGCTGCTCACCGGGATCATGATGCTCCTGGTATCAATTCTTTTGCTGACACACACGATCGGCGAGCGCGACGTGATCTTCGGCATCATGATCGGATGCAATCTGATCCTCGGCGGCCTTGGCACCCTCTGGCTCCGTTGGTCCCATTCGCGTGCCGGGTGACACACCGGTGCGAGGGTGGACGTTTGGTGGAGAACCGGCAGAGGTGGCGCGCCCGGCTGGATTCGAACCAGCGACCGCCGGTTTAGAAGACCGGTGCTCTATCCACTGAGCTACGGGCGCACGATTGCTGAAAATACCACAGAGTTGCTGCCGATAGCCAACTGGAATTGAGGAAGCCGCATATCGGGACAGAAAAATTCAAATCCTCCACGCGGGACATTGCATCAAGATCATAAAGCGTTCAGCGCGCGCGAGAGAGGTATCCAACACTGCGAGTGCCTTTCCAGGATCTACGCGGCAGCCAGTGATGCCCGGTCGGTGGATTTCCAGAAAAACGAACTGCCCGGCATGATGAAGACGATCAGCGCCAATCTCGGGGACCGGGACTACAACGATCTGGTTTTCGCTGTTGAGATCGGCACAAAGAACGTCCAAGCGCTCGCGAACCCCGAGCCTCACCAGATCCTCACTTTCCTGCTTCTCGGAGCCACTGTCTATATTGTCCGCCGCCGGCTGCAGGGCAAACGCATTTAAATGCGGGTGCAAACCGCATTCTTCCGGGGAGCATACCCGTCTCGGGTGTGGTTTTCGGCGTCCCGCCGAAAAAATCGGTTCGGCGAGACGCCAACCCGGACACGCGGGACGCGTGTGCTACCCAGCAAAAGAGCTTCGCACAATGGGTGTTACGGGCTGTCAAGGACGATGGATTTTAATTCGTTTGCCCTGCCGCCGGCTGGGCGGAAATACCTCCTTTGCTGCGGCAAAAGTCGCTTGATTTCGATCAGACAAAACAAGTGATCGCAAGCGCGGCTGGTGAGCTCCTGAGAATTCTTTTGGCAGCAATTTGCCGACCGATATGCGTTGCTGTGCGGAAGCCGATATTGTTCTGACTCGCGCCGAGGCTCCCCTCGTGATTTGAGGGGGAGCCGGCACTCGGATTCGAACCGAGGACCGACGGTTTACAAAACCGTTGCTCTACCACTGAGCTATGCCGGCTAAACTACTTTATTTCAACAACTTGATGGATCTCCATTTTCACCTTGCTACACCCATTTCCTACACCTATGCTCAAGGCATGCTGGATTCTGCCAAGGAGGCAAGGCGAAGATGAGAACGACTCAAGAGAAACGGTATTCACGTGTTGCTGAAGGGATCTACCGCTACAAAAGCGGCGGGTTCCACTTGCGACACAAGGTAGAGGGCAAGACGACATGGCACAAGCTGAAAAGCGTCGATCTTCAGGCAGCGAGGCGGGAGGCGCGAGATGTCCTAAAAAACGGGGTCCGAGTGCAGCGAAGGCAGTCAGCCCGCACAGTGGAGGATTTCTCAAAGGAGGAACTCGCCCGCTACAGCAACGCGGCCGAAACGACGCGCAAGAAGGTGGAGGGCTACCACGCGAAGGTTCTGGCACACTGGCCAGGCGGATCGAATGCATCCGTCGCTTCTGCAAAAAAGCACGACGTGGAAAAGTGCATCGCCGATGCCGTTGGTGCATGTGGCGCGAGTTACCGCAACCAGTTCATTCAATACCTTTGGAGGGTTTTTCAGCGGGCATTGGCTGCGAAGGCGATTGGCCTGCTCCCAGGGGCTGATCCGGGTGTGAGGAAAAAAGAAACGGTATGGAAGCTGGGGACGGTCCTGCCAGTCACGGGGCTCGTTCCGACCGTTGCACAATGGAGGGCAGTGGTTAAAACCATTCGGGATAGAAAACTTTCCGACACGCGCATTGAGGCTGCCGATGTTGTCGAGGCTTTTGCTTTGCTGGGGTTGGGCCAAGCCGAGGTCGCATCGCTGCGATGGCAAGATGTTAATCTGCAAGTGGGGACATTAAGCGTGAAGCGGCGCAAGACGGGAGTTCCATTCACTGTGCCGCTCAACTCGGCCGCAATGGAACTGCTCAAACGCCGGGCAAAAATCACGGGAGAATCTCCAACCGAAAAAATCTTCACGATTTACTCCCCGAAGAAAGCGATTGAGGCGGCTTGCGCCGACCTCGGGTATCCGGCATTCACGCCGAGATCCTTTCGGAAGCTCTACATCACGGAAGCCCTGCGGGCAGGAGTAAACGTCAAAATCATCGCCGAAATGCAGGGGCATCAAGATGGCGGTAAACTGATCCTCCGAACTTACAGCGCGGAGGTAAATTCCGAGGAGCTTGCCCGCGCAGGCACGAAGATGTCAGCGGTTTTTGGGACATCACCTCGCCCTGCAACAAAGTCGAATTCCCCAAAGTCGCCCAAGAACCCCAGAAGGGTATATCGGGTTCCGAAGCCGCTGTGAGATCGCTGGAAAGTGCTTTGAACGTGAGGGCGCATAAAAAAAGTTGATGCGCTCACCTGCTCCCACGTGTTCCCACTAACTCTCCGTGCGTGGCTCCAGATAAAACGATGTCAGGAGACGCAAAAATATCTTGCAAGGTTTTTGCGGTTGTATACGTTCCAGACCCGAGACGAGTCGCTTTCTTATTCGATCTCCCGTGTCGCGTTTTTACACGGTGATTAGTTGAACAAGGTCTGCCTTCGGGCAGCCAGGCATATTGCCAACCCATGCGGTGGGACGTGGATCTCTTGCATGTGGTGAATTGTATCCACGGGGTTTCAGCGCTGGGACCAATGTAAACCGGCTAATCCCGCTCTTCGGAGCACATACAAGAAAGACATGCAGACAAAAAATATCAGCCAGCCCAAGAGGATGGCTTTCAAAATCAAAGAGGCTGCTCAACTCCTGGGCGTCTCGGAGATCTCAATCCGTCGAGCCATTGAAAAAGGCCAACTGCGCGTGAGCCGCGCATTCCGCCATCTCCTCATTCCAGCATCGGAACTGGAAAAACTCATCGAGGGGAACGTATCGAAATAAGCAATCGGAAAAACACATCAAAAAACACCATGAACTCAAAAAACACCAATAAAAAGGCAGCCACCAATGTTCCGGATCAGAAATCCCAGGCTTGGTGCCACGAATGCGCTGAGAAAGCACTGAATGCTGAAATTCACACGAATATTCAGATGCGTGCGAGAGCGATAATCCTCATGAAAAGGCTCGAGACTATCGAGCTCCTGAAAAACGTGGAATCTGTGATCGAGCTGGAGCTGGCTGAAAAACCGTAAATCAAACAGCGGCGGCTGGGACAGACCACCAGCCGCCGCCAACCAAAAAATTATGCGAACATATATCAATCTGAGCGCCAAAGGCAGCCGACTGCAACGCAGGGCCTTGTCTTTAATTGTTACCCAAATGCTTAACACCCTCCTCTTTCCCGCCCATCTCCATGAATAAACGCCATGCAAAAAGGCAGGGAGCAGCCATCGCAGAAGCGATCCGCACCCAAACCATACAATGTGGAGGGGAGGCCCATGTCCTAGTGGGCACCGTCACAGGGAACCCCCATCTTCCCCTCCTTGTGAATCTCACCCTCATGGGAAAAATGAAAAAGCGCCTCCTGAAGCGTTACCCCTCCATCATCATGGTCCTCGTCGTAAAGGGCGGTCTGGTCCATGCCCACATGATTCTCTGGACGGAGCAGGATGTCAGAGCGGGCCTGTCCCATCCGCTGCTCTGGGCATTGTCCGAGGAAAGGGACAGGACCCGTGGAAACTCGAAGAAAAGGCAGGAGATCGAGTCCCAGCTGAAACAGGAGTTCCGTTCCAATCGAGCCCTCATGGCGGCAAGGCTCCACTTCCGCAAGGAAAAGGAAGCTCTCCAGTTCGGGTGGATGTGGACCTTGGAACCGGTCCTCAAGAACATCGACGCTGTGGCCTTCTATACCTGCGGAAACTACATCCAGGGTGCAGCTTGGAAGGCAAATGCCTCTGAGAATTACAGGAGAACGAACATCTACCTCCATTCCGGTATCCCCAAGGGCGTCAAACCCAGATGGCAGGACATCGTTCTCAATACTCCGGGTTCCATACGTCATCGCCGTGCCTTGGGGCTCATCGACTCCTTCTTCCAAGTGGAAAACAATGACTTCCATGCCCTCGACCAGATAACGGGTTGGGACAAGAAAACCGCCCACTACTTCGCCTACCAGATCTGCCGCAGGCTCGGAAAGGAGGCAGAAACTGTCCTCGCTGCCCCACAAAATACAGATTGGAGGGGAATTCAGGTGCTGGCTGACCTGACGATGCCCGGAGTCGAACATGATCCATATTCGCATGACTCCTCCGACACGCTCATCGACCACGCCCGCGACAGGGATGCGGATTGGTTCGAAGCCCACTTCGTTTCCATGCTGCCGGAGGGGTGCCAAGGGATCCATTTGCAGGAGGAGGCAGCGGCCTGAGAGCGATCATGGAAAACCTCCCCATCCATCTTAAAGAAATCGAAATTCGTGACGGACACCAAGGGACGAGGCGCAGCCGAGGACCGATGGTGACCGGAGCGAATTTCAATCGGAGGAGCATGTGCATGACGGGCCGCCAGGCACGTCATGCTCCTGTCTCCGACTCCCATGATAAAACCCCCAACCCTATGTCCCCGAGCAGCGGCAGGGTCCCCGGAACAGGGATCTCCGCCGGATGCACGGCAGGCCACCAGGTAGGCGGTTCCTCCTGGGGACAGGGCAACCATGCCAATCGAGCAGAGAACGTCCCAGGGGTCATCCTGGTGCGATCCACGGGCACCCCCGGCAACAACGAACCATTTCCCGCCGCGTCTCCTATTGCAGGTCGCAGAGACGCGGTGTGGAGCAGTGAGAATAATGCGACCCCATCCACGACTAGAAATCATGCAAACAACAAATCAAAACGTAATATGTTTAACACAAACACTATACCAGCGTCGGGCCAACAACCGTTGGCGTTATCAACAAATCCTTCAAACGTAGTCCAGATCCCACCCGCCGGTGGGGAGGCAACGCCGGAATCCATCGGGGCACCCCAGAGAACCACGATGAACGGCAAACCCGTGCTTTGGAGAACCAACACCGGCACGGTCGTCACGGACCCCAGCCCGGAATTCGGTCACAAGCTCCTGTGCGATAGCTTGGTCTTCAACACGGGGGATGCCTGCGCGTTCTCCTGCGAATACTGCTACGTCAAGGGGGCCATGTGGAAATTGGTGAAGCCTATCGTGGATGCCCACAATGCTGCGGAGGGGACATCATGTGACTTCTCGGACTTGGTCATCCGTAGGTCGAACACTCTGACGGTGCTGGATGGCCAGCTCACCAGAAAAGACGGAAGCCTGAAATACGCGGATCCCACGGATCATCGCGTGATCTTCAGCTCCACCCTCGTGGATGTGGCAGCGAACATGGAGCTGTTGAGGGAAACAGCCGCCGCATGCAACTTGATCCTCGAAAAGACGGGGTGGCAGATTCGCCTCCTCTCCAAGAGCAATCTTCTTGCGCGAGTGGTCGAGTTCATCCCCGAGCAATACCACGACAGGTTGATCCTGGGCTTCTCGACGGGCACCCTCGACCCTCGCGTGTCGAGAGCCATTGAATCCGGCACTCCCCATGTGGGACGTAGGATCGAGGCGCTCCACTCGTTACAGGACAGCGGGTTCAGAACATTCGGAATGATCTGCCCCAGCCTCCCACAGCACGACTACGATCAGTTCTCACGCGAGATCTGTGCGGCGATCAGAGTGGATCGCTGCGAGCATGTCTGGGCCGAACCGCTGAATGTTCGTCCCGGCGCTCTGCCCCGCACGCTCGAAAGACTGAGAGAGGAAGGGCTCGACGACGAAGCGGAGATGCTCCAGTCGGTCCACGGATCAGAGGCAGCCAAAGCGGCATGGGAGGAATACGCACGCCAGACGTTCTTGGCGCACACGAGAAATATTCCGGCCGAAAAGCTGCGCTACCTGCAATACGTCAACGCCAACTCCGCCGCATGGTGGTCCGCTCAAAGGCAGAACGGTGCGGTTCTCCTTGGCGCGAAAGCGAAGGAGTTGGGCCTCTGCGCATCGGCGGAAACCCTCTCGGCGGCACCTGAGTTCTACTAGGAGGAATCGATGGGAACGGCGGGGAGGGCACAGGTCCTCCCCGCTCACCCGTCACCAAACACCATGACAAATCGACAAATCCAATTCGACCCCGATGGGGACGACAACCATGAAGTGGAACCACGCCTGACGCTGGTCCCGATCATGAATACAGAAAACGCAGGCAACCGAAGCGCCGGAACGGGCATTCCATCCGGCGCGGAGGGTGGAACACCAGCAAAACCATTCAGCCTAGCGCTTACCTGGCTCCTTGAGCAACTGTGTGTCCTCTTCTGTAAATACGCCACCTTCTCCAAACCGGCCCAGCCTGTCGCACTTGCCTTGTGGGTGATCCACACCCACCTGTTCAAGGCAGCGAACTACACCCCGTATATCTATGTCTGTGCGCCAGAAAAGGGCTCCGGCAAGTCGAGGGTGCTGGAGATCGCACAAATGGTCACCCACAAACCGTTCAAGATGGACAGCCCCTCAGCGGCGGCCATCTACGCGGTGGCCAACGGGGCCTTCACCATGCACATTGATGAAGTTGACACCATCTTCGGGGGGAAGAAGAACGAAACCGCCCGTGCTGCCCTCAATGCAGGCTTCGAGCGTGGCGGGAAAATCATCCGCTTCAGCCAGAAGAAGGATAAGACGGTCATCGAATACAACGTGTTTTGCCCGAAGCTGCTTTCCGGCATTGGATCCCTTCCTCCCACCATTGCGGATCGCAGCATCGAGATCCGCATGGAACGCAGGACCACGGAAACCCGCCTGCCCAGATTCCGCGAGGAGGACGTGAAGGCTGAGGTCGCAGAATTGAGCGAGGTGTTGACCAGACTACATGATTCCCAGGAACTCCTTGCGCTCTTGAAGCCATCCAGACTCAGTGTGCCGGAGGAATTGTCCGACAGGCAGATGGATATTTCTGAGCCGCTACTTGCCATTGCGGATCTGGCTGGCAACGGCTGGGGGACCATCGCACGCGAAGCCTTGGTCGAACTCTTCACGGCGGACAAGCTCGCTGACGAGAGCCTCGGAGTGACCTTACTCACGGACATCCAGATCGTCTTCGGAAGAGACATCAAGCTGTCCACGGTGGAACTCCTGACGCGCCTGATCGCCTTGGAAACCGGATCGCCATGGGCGGAGAAGTGGGAGACCAAGATGCGTGCGGATCAGGTAAGCACATGTGCGAACCAGCTCGCCAGGCTCCTCAGACCCTACGGCATCGCTCCGAAACAGATCCGCTTCGGCATCAAGGAAAACGTCAAGGGATACGAAAGAGTCGCATTCTCAAAAGCCTGGACGAGCTATTGCTCAGGTGTCCGCCAGAATGCCGACGAAAATGGCGACACGGGGAATCAGACGGAACAGCCAGCACCGGAACCCACCAAGCCCGACCGTCGCCGTGCCGCCTACAGGAAACAACGCTATACTGGAAGCATGCCAAATGTGTTTCGCCGTTTCGCCGGAAATGGGAGGCCCTCCAGCACCTCTGACTAGATTGACTTCGATGGGCTCAGTGGGGGCGATTGTGTCCCCCGCTGAACCATCAGCCGCCCACTGTGAACCGAGGTGGGCGGCACCAGGAATAGATCGGTGCCCAAATCACAGGAAACAAGGAAACAAAAATTGTATGAGCAGAAAAATTGACAGAAGCATACCTCCGACCCCCGAAACGTGGGTCACATCGAGAAAGTGCGACAGGAAGATCGAGATGGCAGAAATTGCCGCCCGTAAGAGGATCATGGGGGAAAGGGCAAGGACCACACGCTGCTACAACCCAAAACCCCCAGCCACGAAGCAGCCGAAGCAGAAAAAGCCCCTGCCCCAAGGATGGGCCGAAGTGAACGCCTTGACGTTCCGACGCTCGATGAGAAATGCAAATCGAATCATGTGGACGGAACACTCTCCCTTCCTCGCCAAGGGGTAGAGATCCAACGTGCCGGCGAGCAGTCGGCAGGCCAGAATAGATTCGTAGGAGTGGGCGTTCGTGCGGGACGCTCATTCCTCCTTTGATTTTCCAGTCGATCCGCCGGTGGCTGCACGAATCGCAAAGTCTGGCATGTCCTTCTGTATGAGGGAGGCCATTTTTCTTATCTCCTCGGGGCGCTTTTTTCAGACTAGTGCCCTTTTTACCCTAGGGTTCTAGGCATTTTCTGACGAAATCCGGCGAAATTTGAAAATATTCAGATATTTCGATTCCTCATTTTCACCACAAGTTCGCTGAAGCCCATTTTGAGATCGCGGATCGATGAGAAGAAACTGTCGTTTGGCAATTTGAATACCGTGAACATGCTGCCTGTGGAGTGCGGACAACCAGTGACGGATCAGGGAATTTGACAGGCAGGAACATCGTGTGATAATTACATTTGCAATACAAACGCAATGAAAACACTGCAAATTCGCTTACCCCAAGAGCTTCGTGAAGAAGCGGATTCCGTCCTCGGAGCCATCGGGCTCGATATGCCTACGGCTGTCCGTCTGTTTTTAACCAAAAT
>Ga0247840_10002890_pt1 | contig 29858 bp, 31 predicted proteins | sample LaCruzMarch2015__FD_192404 | JGI IMG/M metagenome (GOLD analysis project Ga0247840, IMG submission 192404) | Freshwater microbial communities from meromictic Lake La Cruz, Castile-La Mancha, Spain - LaCruzMarch2015_17m | ecosystem: Environmental > Aquatic > Freshwater > Lake | place: Spain...
ATCAACTGCTGCGCAAGCTCAAGGGGGAGGTCGTGATCCACTTCCGTTGGGCGAGCGTGGGAGGGGTGAGCCCGGAGCTCTGCCATCCGTTCCCGGTGAACAAGTCGGCGCAAACCGCCCTCGTGGGGAAAGCCCGCCGCGTCCTGTTCCACAACGGGACATGGGGCGGGTTCAAAGACGCGCTCGCGTATATCGAGCGGACAGAGAAACGGAAAGTCGGCGGGCCGATCAGCGACAGCCGGGTGATGGCCCTGCTGGTGAACCACCTGCACGATCCGGACCTGCTCCAGAGCGTGGACGGGCGGTTCGTGCTCATGGGGGCGACGAAAACGAACCTGTTCGGTGACTGGCGGGAATGGCACGGGATGCGGTGCTCGAACCTCGGGTTCCTCTACGAACTCGAACGCTCGGGGAATGTTCGTTGGATGAAGAAGCCAACGGACCAACTCGCCCTCTGGTCGGCGGAGAAGGATGTCGCATGAAACTCTTTAAAATCGTCGCCAGCCGGTCGAGCGAGATCGTGTTCGATGAACGGGTCGAGGCGGAAACGCCCCGCGAGGCCCGCGAGAAGATGAAGCAGGCGCTCGGGCTGGAAAGCCTGACGGGCGTCGTCTATGTGGTCACGGAAATCCCGTTGGAGTTGATCCGCGAGATCGTGACAAACCAGATCGCCGAGATGTCCACGACGCGGGCCGGGCGGAAGTCGCTCGACATCCCGAAACTCGTGGGCTCGGCAGTGAAAGCCATGACGGGCACCGCGCTTGAGGGGATCGAGCAGCGGATGTCGCGGCTGGAGAAGGAGAAACCTGCCGAGCGGTTCAACCCGCTCTCCACGTCGCGCTACCGCACGTTCAACCCTGAGAAATCCGGCAATACCGCTACCCCAGCGGTGAAGCGGCGTGCGGAAACACGGCCAATTCCAGCGCCCATCCGTGCGATCCTCGGGCCGGACTGGAAGGCCATCAGACGCCGTTACCGGAAGGACCGGAGTGTGAAGCAGACGGCAGCGGAGTTCAACGTGCCGGTCAACACGCTCAAGGCCCGCATCCGCAGAGAGGGGTGGGCGAAGTGAACGCCCTTCACCAGCCGGAAGTCGTCCCCGCCGCCTTCGGGCGGGGCTGGACAGTCGTGCGCGGGGGCCGGGATGAGGGCGGGGCTTTCGAGCAGTGGGTCGGGGAGAACTTCCCCACCCACGGGCAGGCGGATGCAGCCGCCCTGGACTGGGAGCGACGGGCACCGTCCACGCAGGAGGTAGCGCCATGATCCAGATCTCAAAATACAACCGGTTCTGGGCGGTATGGCGCGGGGACGAGCTGATCGCGGTCGTCGTTTACAAGAAGGGCGCGGAGGCGGTCGCCGACATCGCCCGCAAACTGGAGGGCCAGCCATGACGCGCTACGGAAAATCTACCTTCGAGGTGCGCGTCCAGCGGCTCAACGAAACGCCGGGTTCGATGCGGGTTGATGATGCGAGTTCTGCCGCAACCTACTGGCGGGAGAAGATCGCGGCGATGCCGTGGTATGACCCCGAGCGGGAGATGTGCGTGGCTGTCATGCTCAACACCCGCCTCTCGCCCGTCGGGCACACGCTCGTCGGGATCGGGACGTTGAACGAATGCACCGTCCATCCCCGCGATGTGTTCCGAGCGGCGGTGGCCATGGCTGCCTACGCCGTGCTGGTGATCCACAACCACCCGAGCGGCGAGGCCGGGCCGAGCGAGGCGGACCGGCGGATCACCCAGCGGCTCGCGGAAGCCGGGCGCATCATCCAGATCAACCTGATGGACCACCTGATAGTGGGCACCAACTCCTGCTTCAGCTTCCGGGAGGCGGGACTGCTATGAAATCGCCTGCCTCATTCCGCCCGGCCGTGCCAGATGACCTGATCGGTTCTGCCAAGACTGCCGCGCGTGCGCTCGTTTCCAAAGCACGCAGAATCCGCACCGGCAAAGACGGTCCGATGAAAATCCTGCTCTACGGGCCGCCGGGGGTGGGCAAGACGACGATTGCCGAAATGGTGGCCCGCGAACTGACCGGCGGCGAGCCCTGTGCGATTGAGGATCACAACGGGCGCGAAATCACGGTGGAGGCCGTACGCCGGTGGATGGACGGGCTCGCCTACGGCAGCCTGTTCGGCGGCGGCTGGAGCGTGCGGATCGTGAACGAACTCGACCGCTGCTCCCGCGAGGCCCAAGACCTGATGCTTACCTACCTCGACCGGCTGCGGCCGGGGCGGGCGCTCATCGGCACGAGCAACCTCCAACTCGACCTGCTCACGGAACGGTTCCAAACGCGGTTCCAAGCGTTCAAAATCACCGGTCCCGAGTCGGATGAAATTGCCGCATGGCTGATCCGCCGGTGGAAAGCCCCGAAGCGGCTCGCCCAAGAAATTGCCGTGGGGAGCGGCGGGTGCGTGCGTGCCGCGCTCGCGGATCTGGAAAGCGCCATCGACATGAGGGCGGCGGCATGAAGGGCGATTGTTACGAGGCAGCGGCGAGATTCGTGATCGGCAACTCCCGATGCCCGGGAATCCTGCTCGTCCACGGCGAAGTGACCGGGCAGGGGCCGATTGCCGGAATCCGCTACGGGCACGCATGGGCCGAAATCGGCGATGCGGTGATTGACCCGAGCAACGGGCGGATCGTCTGCGCCCGCAGGGATGCCTATTACGCCATCGGGAAAATCACTGGCGGCGTGGTGCGGTATTCGCCCTCGGAAGCCCGTCGGTTGATGCTCGAAACCCTCCACTACGGGCCATGGAAAGCACCCCGAAAAATGGTGAAAAATACTGATGGACTCAGTGTGGGAACAGCGAGAGGCCAAGGAGGATGAAAGCCACAATCCAACAAGACAGCCCGAAGGCCGAACTCTGCGGCCTGACGGAGAACCAATTTAGACGCTTCAGCGCCGCCTGCTGGGCGACCTACAGCGCAATCGGCGGCGACATGGGCGACGGGGGCCGCTCGCAGAAAGACCAGATCGAGTTCATCTGCGATGCCGATTACATCCGCATGTATGGGGAGCGCGGCGGTGGCCGCAATGCTGAGTCCCTGCCGTGGGCAAAGTTTTACGATGAGACGATCAGCCCGATGATCCGGGGCAACTACGGCACCAAGCCTTTCATGGCGATGATGAAGAAGGTGTTCCCGCACAGCCGATACGAGTGATTTTCCTGCGCCAATGACTACGCGAGTGGCGTAGCTGTCGGCGCACCAACGCAGCAACCAGAAAGAAAACCATGCCAGAGAATAATGAACCAGAAATGATAGAGGACCGCGAGGACCACCGCACGCCACGCCCACGCCGCAGAGAGCAGGGGGCAGCACCGGTCGGAATCCTCGTTGATCCTGAACCCCGCCATGACCTCGACCGCCTCGTGCTCCACAGCACGGTGCGCGAGGACATCGCCGCAGCCCTCCGCTCGATTGAGATGCGGGATCAGTTGGAGGCGGTTTGGAAGCTGAGCGAGATCCAGCCGCAGGCCGGGCGCTGCATCCTGAACTTCTACGGCCCTCCGGGAACGGGGAAGACCCGCGCCGCCCTGGGCATCGCGTGGAGGCTCGGCAAGCCGCTCTACCAAGTCGATTACAGCCAGATCATCAGCAAATATCTGGGCGACACGGCCAAGCACATCGCGAAGGCGTTCAAGGAGGCCGCTGAATCCGACGCGGTGCTGTTCTTCGACGAAGCTGACAGCCTGCTTTCCCGCCGGGTGGCGATGGGCGAGAGTTGCGCCACTTCGATCAACCAGAACCGCAACGCGCTCATGCAGGAACTCGACCGGTTCGGTGGAGTGGTCGTGATGACGACCAACCTGTTCGGCAATTACGACGAAGCGATCCTTCGCCGGATTGCCCGCCATGTGGAGTTCGCCCTGCCCAACGCCTCGATGCGGGAGAGGATATTCCGATCCCACCTGCCGAGCATCGGCCGGGTGAGCGCCGACCTGCGGAACGTGGCCATGAGTTCCCGCGGGCTTTCCGGCGGCGACATCCTGAACGTGTGCCTGAACGCGATCCACACCGCATCGGTTGACCCTGATCCGGCGAACTGGCGGCTGAGTGAATCCACCCTGCTCGCCGAGATTCGCAAAGTGCAGGCGGGCAAGAAGGCGCGCGAGGGCCGCACGGCTGACGTCAACCTGAACTGACCATGATTGTCGCCCATTTCCAACGCGCTCGCACAACGCACGCCCATTACGACCTTGGCCACTGTCCGGCTTGCGGACGCGAACACGATGCCCCGCATCTTCACCTCGCCCGCCGGTGGGTGCAGGCGGTGGCGTGCTCGGCGGATTGCCAGCGCACGGTGGCTCTTGCGCGGGTGGCCTGTTGCACCAAAGCCGAGCAGATCTGCTGCGTGTGCGAAATCGCCTTCCGCTGCCTTGTCCACGGTGAGCGCCACTTCGGAACCCACGACTGACATATGAAAAAGTTTACCGTGATCGTTGCCGCTGATGTGCCCAGCTACGGGAAAGTCCAAGTGGAGGCGGCATCCGAGGAAGATGCCAACCGGATTGTATCCGAGTCGTTCGAGCGCGAGGGGTTCGCCTCGCCCTTCTGGGATGCGGCGGACGACTTCGACTCGGACTGGAGCAACTGTGACAACCTGAGAACAATATGAAATCACCATGCGAAGGAGCCGCCCAAGTCGGCTACACGAAAGACTTCCGCGCCATCTGGCGGCGGGGGAAAGAGCGTCCGTTCATCGTCGTCTATGATGCCCGGTTGAACCCGCATATCCTCCCCGTTCGGGTCAAAGACATCGTGAGAAAGTGTAACCCGCCGATACCGTTCAAGCCATGACGCCGCGCCAAACCGCGATCCTGAATTATCACCGGGACGTTGCCTCGTTCGGCACGAGCCCGAAGGCACCGGTGTTCGTGATCCTCGATTTGGAGGATTCGGTCGGGTTTGAAATCGCCTCGTATTACCAGCCCAACTGCGCTGAGAAACGGGACGCGATCAAAGCGGGTGGGGCGTATCCGGCGTTCACGCTCGCCATAGCCGTGAAAGATGCGAACGCACTCCTCGCCCATGGCTGGCCGAACGCAAAGAAAATCGGGGCAATCCCCGAAGACCGCGTGGCCGTGATCCTGATCAGCGAGGAACGCTGCCTCTCGGTCCTCATGCGAAGAGAATGAGCGCTGGGGTTATCTCCCACCCTGCCACTCGGCAAAAGGGAGAAATCAGGTTGATAAACGAGGTTCCCAGCGGGGTCCACGTTCCTCCCATCCTTGCCGCCAGAAGATACGTGTCGCCCAGGTCGAGGCCGATCACGCCCGAGGAAACTGAAACCCGCCGGATTGCCTACGCGCTCAAGCGGGGCGAGGAAACAGAGCTGGCCGCCCGTGAAATGGCCGATCTCCTGCCGTCCGATTTACCAGCGGTCACGCTTGTTCCAATTCCGGCGAGCACCGGCAGCATCGAAGCCAACCTGATCCTCGCCCGCGACATCGCCGCCAATTACGGCCCGCAAGCCCGAGTCGTCCCGGCCCTTCGCCGTTCAGTGCCAGTGGAATCCTCGTGCGCCCGTCGCCGCCGGGGTCTGCCCGGACTCATCGCAACCGACCACAAGTTCGTGCGGGTCGGCGGGTGGTTCGCCCTGCCGGTTTTCCTCGTGGATAACGTGGCGACCACCGGGGCCACGCTCGCTGCTGCCCGCAATGCCCTCGGGTTTGGAACGGGCCTCGTTTTCGCAGACGCCTCACCCATCTACCAGCCACACGCCAAATGAGCCACCAAAGCCCGATAAACGAAAAATCAGATCCCATCCCAGCGCATCCACCCACGTTTCCAGCGCGGCCGATCCGAGGCGGAAAGCTCGAACTCGCCCCGAAGAAATCCGGGATCTGGTTCGCCGAGCCAAAGTTCAATGGTTGGCGGGCGATCGTTTACACGCCGACCGGGGCCATATGGAACCGGCACGGCCAGCGGCTCACGATCGAGAGGGAGTTTGAAGCCGCCCTGGATATTCTGCGACCGCTGGCTGGGAATGGCCTCGTGTGGGCGGATTGCGAAGCCCTCGAACGTCGGCACCAGATCGGGCGGGGAAGTCTTCTCGTCCTGGACTGGATTCCTGAATCTGAATCACCCACATACGAGGAGCGGCGGGAGTTCCTCGCCGGACTTGTTGAAACCGAGTGCCTATCCACGGGCGAGTGGGAATCGTTCCCCGAGAACGGCCTGTTTCTTCCGCCATCAGTCCGGGATGAGGATAATGCGGTGTCTGAATTTTATGCCGGCCTGAAAGCGATCAACCGCCGTCTGCGATGCGATTTCTTCGAGGGCGTGGTGATGAAGCGCGGCAATGCGCCGTATCCCATCCAACTTCGCAGCGACACGGAGGAGTGCCGGGCGTGGGCCAAGCATCGCTTCGTAAATTGAAGCTTACTTCTTGCTGAGTTTCTTGGTTCGCAGGAGCACCCGCTGGCGCATGATTTTCCCAGCTTTGAACTTCACTGTGGCTCGTGCGGGAATCGTCACGTCCTTCTCCGGTTTCTTCGGATTGCGCCCGACGCGGGATTTTGTCAAACGAACCTCGAATACACCGAAGTTCCGCAACTCCAAGTCCCGCCCGGAGGCCAGGGCGGTAGTGATGGCGTCGAGCGTTTGCTGGATGACCGTGAATACTTCCGCCTGAATGATTCCGGTTTCCTTGGTGATCTGCATCACAAGATCGCGTTTGGTGAGGTTGGACATGACGGGGAATGTTGTGTTGGGCAACAGCATAAACAGGCGGTTTTGGATTTGAAAACCGGAATCCGCCCGCACCCTCCAAGCACCCCCATCAGCGATGGATTCCCGCGAGCGGCGCGAACGAGGCTCATGGCGGTATGAAAACCAAATCATCGACAGCAACTGCCGCCCCGGTCACTCCCGCAACCGGGCTCAAGCGGATCAACCTCGCGGGAATCGCAACCACAGCACCAGCGGCGAAAGCCGCCAAGACGTATCCTGAGCTGCCAGATCCAGACGGACAGGTGGCTGCGCTCGTCGAGGGGATTCTCGAAAAGAGCGAACAACTCGAATCCATCGAGGGAGCGCTGGAAATCGAGAAGGCCGAGCTGATCGCCATCGCCAAGCCGTTCTATTTTGGGCACTACTCCGGCCAGATGGCAGTCGCCTCGTCAGTCGAAGCAAAGGCCGGTGACAAGCTCGTGCGGGTCGGGTTCTCAAATTCCTACCGGGGCACGACCGACGATGCGGCCATCCTGCGTGTGACCGGAGAAAAGGGAGCCGCATTCTTCAAGCAGAGCTTCGAGTTGAAAATCAAAGGCGACCTGATCCCGGAAGCCGCCGCCGAGGAGATTATCGGCGAACTCCAAGCCCTGTTCGCCCGTCACAATGCCGGAGCCGCACTCAGCGCGAAGGCGGTGTTCAAGCCGACCAAGGAATTCCATACGGCCCGCCATACGCTGTATTCGGCGGAGGAGAATATGGAGATCGATAAAGTTGTGCCGGTCGCGGCGAGCGTGAAGACGAAACTCGGGAAGGGAGCGGCGGGGGAGGAGTGAGCACAGCGAAGTGATGACTACGAAAAGAAATGGATGGCGCGGCCCCGGCAGGCAACTTCCCCCTCAGAAAGTAACCTGCCATCGCTCTTGCTTCAAAAAGCGGGGGCCGCGCCAAAGTGGTTCAAAATGTGATTGGACCTGACTCTATCAGGGCAGCAACGCGAGTAGTCCTTCGTGCGGGCGGGCGATGACGTGGGACGCGATGACTTTTCCGAGCGGGCTGGCGGCTTGAGCGCCTGCTTCCACCGCTGCTTTCACGGCGGCCACGTCGCCGCGCACGATAACCGTCACGTAGGCGGCTCCGATTTTTTCTTTGCCCACCAACTCGACGTCGGCGGCTTTCAGCATCGCGTCGGTAGCTTCGAGGATGGCGGTGAGTCCCTGGGTTTCCAGGATTCCGATGGCTTGGTTTTTGTTCATGGTCTTGTTTGGAAAATCCGACGGGTGCATTTCGTCGCGTCCGCCGTAGAGTGGATTGAGGGTGTTGAGCTTGGTATTGAGGGCCGGGATGGACGGGTGTGGTCGCGCGAGAAGGGAAGTCGTGGCGGAAACGCCGAGACGTTTCGCCTCGCTGGAGGCCGCGAGGAGTGCCGCTTCGGCATCGCCGGGTTCTGTTGCAGCAATGCGGACCATGATCGTCTCCGCACCCGTTGGCTCAAAGCCCAGTAATTCGATGTCGGCAGCTTTCAGCATGGCATCCGCCACCAGGGCGGTGATGCTCAAAAACGGGGTTTCGGCAAAGGCGAGGACGGCCATTGGGATTGCGGGTATTACTACGGAAGACGTTTGCGGATCCGTTCCAGCATCGAATCGACTTTCGACAAGGATGTTTGACAGGAAGCCGCTGCCTCGGCGACTCCGCACTCTTTAAGCAGGCAGGCGAGTTTGCTGCGGATGGCGTTGAAGTGTTCCATCTCGTGGGGGGATCATCGGTTGTGGTCCGCGGCCGGTGTTGAATCCCCGCGCAGGTTGAGGCCCTCGCGCAACCCCTCCGAAAAATTGCCTGCCGCAAACATCGTTTTGATGAGTTCCAAGAGTCTGAATTGGATGCGCTTGGCTCCGATCAGATCACCGGACAGGAAGCTGTTGTAGATTTTCATCAAGGCCTCGGGCGCGACCCCAGTGCTGGCAATCGTCCCGCCGTCCGCCCCCATCAGGAGAACGGGAGGCAGGATTTCTTCCCGGCCTCCATACGCTGCACTCGGCAGAGGCTGGCCAAGATAACTTGGCAATATCGACGCCAAATCTGTTCCATTCTTTCCATAATGCGGCTCACTCAAAAAATCTCCACCTTCGCTGATGTTGACAGGGGGGAATATTTTCATCGTCATTTTATACTCGAAAGACAAAGGCCAAAGGCATCAGCAATGGCGGTGGAAAAAAGGCTGCGGGCCTTGTCTGCGTCCAGTCCCAGCCAGCGGCGGATATTGTTGACCCCCTCATCCGGAGCGAGTGCGGACCCCGCGAAACCCGAGGTGCCTGGGGCACGAACCATCCTATCCTCACCGACCACGAGTTCGTGGTGAGCGATGCGGTAAACTCCCGCTGGCGCGCCCGCCGCCGCCATACAGTCGGTCGTAAAAAGCGCCTTGCCGACCGGTTTGGCGCAGAAAAAGTTTTTCAGAACGAATGGGGGCAGGTGGATCCCGTCGGGGATGAAAAATGCGGTCAGTTCGTCCCGCGCAAGAAGGCGCTGGATCACGTTGTCGTGCCGGTGCATTTCGGAGGGAACACCGTTTCCAAGATGCGTGCAAAACCTCGCTCCCGCATCGATGGCTTTGTCGATCTCGGCATCGGATGCGTTGGTGTGCCCGAGGGAAACCTGCACGCCCGAACTCACAGCATGTCGAATGACATCCGCGCTGCCCGGCAGCTCGGGGGCCAGGGTCAGCAGTTTGATGTGACCGGCGGCGGCCTCCTGCAGGCGGTCGAAATCCGCGATGTCCGGCGATCCCATGTGCCGGGAATCATGAGCGCCACGGTATCCGGGTTCCGGCGAAAGCCACGGCCCCTCGATGTGATACCCGCAGACGGCTTCCCCGACGACTGGATCAGATGACCGGATCCGTTCGATGTTTTGCACCTTTGTGCAAAGCGAGGAGATTCCGTCGGTGATGAGCGTGAGAAAAAACCTCCGGGTCTCGTGCACGGCCAGCGCGTCCACCGCGCGTCGGAGATCGGCGGCGGCCAAATCGGGCTGCTGGAAATCCACTCCCGCAAACCCGTTGACCTGGATATCAAACAGGCTGACCTTCACCCGATAAAGAGGGGTTTGATATGCCGGTCGTAGAGATTGTTTGTCACGCATGCGGCAATCGTGGGGTCCGCCGCGTTGATGGCCTCCAGGTAAACAGGCCCCATTTCAGCCGCGATTTTAAAGCTCACATGGATGAGTTGTCGGAGCGAGGAATTGAATCGAGGGTCCGATGGTTCATGGGTCAAGGCGGCAGCCAGGGACCCGCCGTCCCATCCTGAAACAACGGTTGGATCGGGGAGCATATCGCGCCTGATGTCGATGACCGTGGCGTAGGGGTGGCTCAGCTCGTCAATCCGATTGAAGGCTTTCGCGTAGATTTCCTTTGCCACATCGAGGCAGGAGCCTCCCGCCAGCGCCAGGCCGATAACCTCTTCGAGCCAGTTTGTTCCAGCCGTCTTGAGGTGGAGCCCGGCGCCGTGCTTTTTCAAGAGCTCCCGCATGGGCGCATAGATGGAGAATTTGTCGCTCCCGGAATGCACACTGATTTTGAGGTTTTCCGGCAGCCCGAATTCGGCGACTGCTGCGCGGATCGCAGCGAGGTCGCGCTCGAACTCTCGCGCAAACTGTCGCGCGTTTCCCACGTAATCCACGCCCTTGTTGAACCGTCCGGAAAACTTTGGGGCGATCGTCTGCACGCGCACGCCCTCGCCCGCCAGGGCCCCGAGGATAAGAAACAGGTCGAGCGGCGACTGCGGCGTCTCGGCTTCATCTGTCGAGACTTCCGCGATGAAGTTGTCTTTCCCCCGGGCGGATTCGATGTGCCGGTAGATCTTTCCTGCCTCGCGCATCGCCAGCGCGTAGGCGCGCAGAAAACCCTCCAACGCGCCCTCGTCGAGGGGCTGGTCCTGCCCGAGTGCCGGAAAGGATCTCCCGATCAGCGGGCGAAGCGATTCCCGAACTGCGGAAATATCAGCCGGCTCTGCCGCCTGCCCGATGAAGTCCGCGACGTCGATCGTGTAAAAATCGCAGTGCTCAAGGAACCGGTCCACGGTTTTTAGCCCGATATGGTCGGCATCCAGGTGATAGGCAGCCTTCCATCCTGCGGCCTTCACCGCTGCATCGGCAGCTCTTCGGGTATCGGCAGGCGTGCTGCCGATCAACGTGTGTTCGCGGTTCGACTTGTTCCAGCCCGGTATGACCATGACGCCGGCATCGGCCGCCTTTTGCAGGGCGGCCAACTGCGCGACCCCCTGGTGCCCGAATCGGTCGCCAACCCCGAGGGTGTATTTTTCGATGCGCATGGCTCAGAGAAGTGAGGCAGATCCAGCATCCAGGAAGCACCAGGCCGCTTTGTGGCGCTGGAGGATGGAGGAGGGATGCACGGGCGTAACCCCGCCAGTGAGGCAGTCCTTCACAGCCTGTGCTTTGCGCTTGTCCGGCACCGTGCAAATGATGGCCTTCGACTTCATGATCTGCCGGATGGACATCGAGACCGCCTGCTTGGGCACTTGCGCGAGGGTCTTGAACCAACCTTCGCCCATCTGCTGCTTGCGGCAGGCCTCGTCGAGGTTGACCACGAGATACGGTGCCGCGGTTTTGAAGTCGGCTGGCGGATCGTTGAATGCGAGGTGTCCGTTCTCGCCGATTCCCGCAAAGCAGACATCGATCGGGTGCTTCGCGATGATCGACCCAACGCGCAGGCACTCTTTCAGCGGGTCCCCTTCGCCGTTGAGGTAATGAAATGAAGAGAGCGGAAGTGGAAGCTGCGACACAAAGCGCTCCCACAGATATTTTCGGAACGAAGCCGGATGCGTGATCGGCATGCCGACGTATTCGTCGAGGTGGAATGCTGTGACGCACGTCCAATCGATCCGCGGGGCTTTGACGAGTTGCTCGATCATTTCGAATTGCGAGGCTCCGGTGGCCACGATGATGTTGGCTTTCCCGTTTTTCCGTATTGCTTCGCGGATGAGTTTTGCGCCGAGCACGGCCGCTGCGGCACCGGATTCCTGTTTGGTTTTTGCGATGGCGGTTTTTACTTTGGGTATCATGGCATTGGTTTGTGTTTATAGTGCGTTTGAAACATATCGGCCCGACCTGTGTCGCGGGCCGCAAGACGGGAGAGAATATCGAGAAAAGAGATGTTGCTATGGTATAGTGGATCCCCCTCGGGAATGGCAGGCGCGCAATTTAGAACCTGCCCACTTTTTCCACTCCGGGTCTGAAACGGGAAAAGCATCATGTCCGGATTAAGGTAGTGCCGGAAGTAGGCATTGTGGCATTTGGCATAGATGTCAATGCATTCTCGCCTCGTGTCCGGACACGAGGTCGCCTTCGCGGCAAAGAGCGCGGCACGCATCGCCTCGGGAAGGTTCCACCATGGCATATCATCATTAATGATCTCGCCTGTCCGATTGTTGACGGCCTTGAATATCCCCTCCTGCTGTTCGCAAAAACCGGCCTTGATCGCGCCTATCAGAATCTCCGGCAGAAGGTGTTTTGCACGTATAAATAGGTGGGTCCTTTCGGGGCTCATTCCGGTTCCATCCATCTCCATCGCATGAATCGCGGAAAGTCCGAGTCCAACCAGTTCGGCGCAATGCCCGGGGTCAAGATACTCGCCGCGGTGGCCTGTCTGCCCGACATATTCGCTAAAGAGCCCTGTTGCCGGATCAAAGTGGCGGTCCAAAACAAGCTCCAGCAATTCGCAACTATGGCTGAAATGACATGCGCGAGCATTGTCATCAAAGTCGAAACGCGCGATCAGAGCCGGCACGGCCATGAACAGCATGTGCCCGCACTGACTTTGCCCATATGGCTGTCCCTTGGCTGCCTCCAAAAGGAAGAATCCCTGCTTTACATGACCTGCAATTCGGTCAAGTATTTCCAACCCTATCTGACGTGCTTCAGGGCTTGTGCTGAGAAGCAGTGCCTTTGCGCAGAATATGTCTCCTGCACCAGATCTCCCTGGATCCGGTGCATTTTGGGAACCATTGAGCGGGTTCATTTCGAATGACCGACCGATGCGGAACGGGCACCTTCCCTTGTATCGGGAAAATATCTCGAGGATTGCGTCCGTCGTGCTTTCAATGAGCTGGGGAAAAACCTCCTTTGCGATCTCCTTCTCACCGGAGGAAAGACCCAGCATGTCGAGAGATTCGAGATGCAGGACCAGAGCCTCCATTCCTCGCCCCAAAAGCCAGGGATAGATCATCTCGTAGCTTTCTGCGGGCAAATCGCTTCCAGTGTTCGGATTGAACTTGGTGTCGATGTAGGGCCAGTCCGCCCGCTGTGCGTGCCGGTGAAGAACAAGGCGGACGCCGGTCTCCAGAACATATTTGAAAAGGAAATGTCTGTAGGCATCCGACTCCAGAAATTCGAACGTCGGATCCGTAAGGATGAGTGGACTGTAGCCTGGAGGATGAACTTGGGCAGTCATATTCCAAGGCGGGAACGCCAGTAGAGCGCCATCCGAGCATGCCCTGCCGGTGTGGGATGGACTCCGTCTTCCGCCCAATATTCGGGTGGGGCCTCCTTCAGTGCTTCGTTGAACATTTCCTGAAACGGCACCCGTAGCGCCGAGAATTCCGCCGAAAGCCTGAGCACAACATCCTGCCTCCCGCGAATATCATCCTCCCACTCTGGCGTGACAACACCGCAAGGAAGCACGAACGGTTCGCACAATACCAAGCGGACATCCGGAATACACTGGTGCGTGTATGTCAAAAGCATTCGGAAAACCTGCTCGAATCGGTCCAACTCAACACCTGTGCACGATTTTATTTCATGCCAGACATCGTTCACCCCGATAAGAATGCTGATCCAGTCCGGCTTCAGGTTCACGCCATCAGGCTTCCATCGCGCATACAAATCGACGATTCTATTTCCGCTGATTCCCCGATTCAAGATGCGGAGACGATGTCCGGGATACTGTGCCAGCAGAGCTCCGGCCAAGTGGCCCACGTAACCACACCCCAACGCAGCACTCTGGTTGACCAGATCCTGACTTTCTCTGTGACGCTGGCAGTCGGTAATCGAATCGCCTTGGAATAGAAAAAGCTGCCCGTGTTTCATGTGCTACATTTAATAATGGGAGAGAAAATCGATCATGATGGGCATCTCCGTGGTTGGGATTACTCCGAAGCCAACTGCCCCCCAAGAGAAATCCAGAACCCCCGAAGCTTCCGAATCCATTAAGCAAATGCCTATTTCAAATCTTGACAAACAAATATCCAAAACGGTTGAGGCAAGAACAAAGCGACTCATTCGGCATCATCTTGAGGCGAAATATTCTGCCACTTAATACAACCCAACATCCAGTATTCTTGCAGAAATACTAATGGAACTCAAACTGCCGAAAAGCAATCGCACAATGCCGAATACCTTCAAACGATGACCAGAACAACCCTCCATGGAAAAGTCTCGCTGATCACCGGAGGCGGCTCCGGGATCGGATTGGCAATAGCGCGGCGTTTGTTGGCTGCCGGTTCTGCGGTCTTGGTGACGGATATCGCTCCACATTCAGAGGCCACGGTTCTTGCTCTCTCTCAAGAAGGAGGGATGCCGGGAAATGCACAGAAAATGATCGCTTTCGTCACAGCGAACGCCGGAGATCCGGATATACCTTCCTTGTTGATAGAGGATATCGGAAAGAGATTCGGGGGATTGGATTTTCTCATCAATAACGCGGGAACATCCGGCGTCTCCACCCCGGTGGCCTTTGCGGACATCGCCGCGTTGGATGACGGGCTGTGGAGCAGTCTCTTGAATGTGAATCTTGTTGCGCCGTTCCGAATGACCAGGGCGGCGGCTCCGTTTTTGAAGGAGCGGCATGGGGCGGTTGTGAATACCGCCTCGGTTGCCGGTATCAATGGTCAGGCCAGTAGCATTCCCTATGCGGCAAGCAAGGCAGGACTCATCAACCTCACGCAGAATCTCGCCAGAGCGCTCGCGCCTGATGTGAGGGTTAACGCCGTAGCGCCGGGATGGATTGATACGCCCTGGACGAAAAGCTGGCCGGAGGAGCGTCGCCTGAAATCCGTGGAGAACACGTTGCTGAAACGCGTTGGAACGCCGGAAGACGTTGCCGATGTCATATTTTTCCTCGCTACCAGCGCAGCCTATGTTACCGGACAAACCGTTGTTGTGGACGGGGGCCGCTAAACCATGCCGCAGTGAAAGCTCGAATTAAGCAACGCTCTGGCCGAATAGTTTCCTGCCGTTGCCAGAGTTGATACGCAGACGAAGTTCATCTGGCATGCCCACCCGGTCGAAGAACCGTTCGTAAAAATCAATAAAGGGCTCAAATCCGAAGGGGTTGTTATCCAAAAAATAGCAGAAATCAGAAGCGAAGCACAGCTTCCCTGCCGTGGCCGTATCGAGCTTTCCATCGGGAGCAAACATCTCGCTCCACAGTGTCATGGATTTCCGATAGGCGGTGCCCCCGGAAAAATCCGCATACACATTTTTGTGGGAGGCGATCATTTTCCAGCACTCCTCCCACCAGGGATTTCCAAAATGCGCCAGCAGAATCTTGAGGTCTGGAAACCCTCTGACGATCCTGTCGATCGTTGTAGGGCGCATGTCTGAGATATCGACAAGCGATGGCTTACGGTAGGACGGTACCGCAGTGGCACTTGTCGCTCCGTCAAAAAGCCCGACCATGACATAGCCGGTATGAAAGACAATCGTGCCGCCGAGTCGATTGATTTCTTCGTAAAGCGGAAAGTAAGCGTCATCGCCATAAGATCGCATGGGATAGATGAACTTGATTCCCCTGGCACCCTTATCGATCACCCGACGAACGTCGGAAGACTGCGCTGTATCTATGTCGAGATAGATGATCGGAATGACAAAATCCGGGCGCTTGCTCTGCATTTCAAACATGGCCTCCTCGCCTCCGATCAGCGCAATTTTGTCGATTCCCCTGGTCCTGCAACCAGCAATATACGTCTCCAAATCGGCAGGTTTCGGAGGAAGCCCGTAGATCCCGTGGGCGTGAGCATCAATTCTCATATTTTGTTACCCCACTCAATCACGACATTCAACAGGGGAAAAGGCATTCTCACCAAAACGTAGAAAACCAGATGAGTCGCTGCGAAGTCGTGTCAGGCAAGCGCTTGGGAAAGGTTCCTGTCGATCGTTATGGAGAACCCGCGTTCCACCCGGCAGAGCACCCATATGGCCCCAACAACCAGAAGATTCACAATGATGCTAGCAACGGTAAAGATGACGGCATCCATTTGTTCGCTCAGATTAATGCTGACGATGACCTGCATGCACCAGATTGCCAAGGCCAGTAGAAACTTGAGAGCCGCGATAAAGAGAACCCCGTGATGAGGAATCCCATTCTTCGGCATCTCTCCACGGCGGACCCGGTCCATATCGGCAAGAATTCCGTTTTTTAATTGAAACCAGAAAAAAATGACGAAAAGGGAAATTGGAAACAGCAGGCCGGCGTGCCACCAGAACGCGACCATCGCTCCCCTCCAGAACATCCAAGCTGAAAGTGCGGCAATGCCGGTCGCACTCAGAAGAACCATTGCGTCCAGCAGACGGAATGTAATTCCCAGCCAGAGCGACTGTGGTCCGACCGTCGTGACGATGGGGAGTTCCTCGACTCCCTCCTTTCTCCAGGATGCTGGAGGATGGAAATGCGCATCCCCTCCCAGGCGATACCATTTCATATACGCGACAACGATGAATGCCGTGGCGGCTATCGAAAAAATGGTGCTCCAGATAAAAATGAAGCGGTATCCGAATTCCGGATAGCGGCAATACTGGGAAATCACGTCGATAAACATCCCGGCCCCGACGCTGCTTGCCAGCGTGAGAAGGGTGCCGAGGAGACTTTGAGCCGAACAAAACTGTCCGAACCTGGATTGCGGGAACACGCGCGTGTAAAGAGGCATTCCGCTTGCTCCCGCAAGCCCGGCTTGAAACTGCGAAATGATAATCCAACTGAGCAGCATCCAGAAGAATGCATTCGACGGAAGCGTTACGAAGATCCACGGCCATGGCGTGAAATTATGAATCACACCAAATATCGAGACGTAAACGGCGACACGCATCGGATTCCATCGGTCGATGAAGACGGCGGATATATATATCGCGATCACGGCACTCACCTGACCGACGGCGCCCATGCGACCGATCTGATCTAGAGACAGCCCCATTTCTCGGTTAAAGAACACTCCGAACGTGCCGATGGCATTGCCCATGCTGTTGCAGGCGACAAACAGAAATATCGAGAGGTAAAAACTGTTTGAGAACGACTCTTTAAAAAAGCTCAGGAGTCCACCCCATCGTCCGGTGGCAGGCACCACACCGGATTCCACCGGAGGATAATCCCCTTCCTTCACCACCAGGCACAACACGCTGAAACCCAGAAAATAGAGCAGGGATGCTCCGAGAAAAAGCTCCCTCATATGGGTTTCGCCCATCCCAAAAATGAAAAAGCTATAGAGAGCGCCCGCTGCGGTTCCGACGATTCTGAAAGCTCCATAGAAACGTGCGAGGAATTGCGGCGGCACGACATCATTGAACAGATAGAAGAACACCGAACTCACAAACATGCTGAAAAACCGGAACATCGTGTAAAAGACTGCGATCACCGCAATCGCAACAGTTGCTGGTGCATGTTGGCGAAGGAACGGGGCATTCTTCACCAGCCAGCCGGCGATTTCCTGACTGTATGCCAGAAGGACAAGGCTCCCACAGAGGAATGGCAGCGTCCATGCAATGAAGGGAATGCGTCTTCCCCAACGACTTCTGAAGCGATCGCTCTTCACGCTGATATATGGCACCAGGCCGATCCCGAGCAGGCTTGGGGCTGTTGTCAGGATGAGTCCGATCAGTGTATTCGAGCATCCCAGCGCCTTGAGTTTGAGCGGCAGGATGCTGGGTACGACGGAGTCCATCAGCACGTAGCAGAAGTCGCCCCAAAGCAGTGCCGCGAATACGGCCGTGAGGCCCGCTTTGGTATACGTCAGGGTGCCGCACCGGTAAGGCGCGCTGCCTTTCATGGGCTTCACCCTTGCATTTCCGGGCATCCGCTCGATCTTGGACTTCTAATTTGCCAACTTGACCAAAAGCGCCTTCGACGGATCGTCCACGAAGTATCCGCTCAGTCCGGGGCCTTGCTGGAGAAACCCGTTCCCGTTGGAGAGACTCTTGACCTTCCACCATCCCGAGGGAGCTCCGCTTTGGATCCGATCCACCTCCAGGGCCGCATATCCGTAGCCCGCCTTGCGGCCGGCCGACTTTCCAGTCGGATCGAACAGCTCCACGTCCTGGCCACCGTTCAGATAGATGGTAAATTTATTCAACGTTTCTGGCACAAAGAAATAATAGGGTGTCGCCGCCTTGCCTGTATCGGTGAAGTAAAGACCCCGGGGGGAATTGCGGTATCCCACCGCATATCGGACCAGCTTGGTTTCGAGAAGACTCCAGCGGGAGTTGGATCCTTTCCCTGCCAGAGGCACGTAGGCGACGACATAGGTGTCTCCCTTCTTCACCGGAAAAATCAACCGCCCGTTCTCTGCGATGTCGGTCAGGATCTTCTCACCTTTTCCGTTGAAGACATGATAGTAGCCGACTTCGGGGAGAGAAAGCTCCCCGGTTTCTTTGCTGACATCGGTCTGGTATCTCAACTGGAGAACGGCGTCGCCGTCGGCCTCGGCCAGGCATACGAACTCCTGATTTCCTGCGAACCACGCCTCTGTGCGCGGCTCCGCATTGGAGATCTGCTCCGGTATCGAAACCTCGAGGGGATGCCATTCCCGCGTGTATTCCCGCGCCTCCGGCGGGCCATCCACGAGCCCGCGTAATGGGCCGCCCGGATATCCCGATGTCACCAATGCACCAAATTCCACCGGTGTGAGATGGAAGGGCGAATCCGGGTTCTCCTTGATCATGCCCAAGCGAGTCAGGTGGTAGCTGAGAACCTTGAAATTGTTTGCGAGGAGGGAGAGGCGCCATTTCTCGCCGGGGGTCTCAGCGCCGGCTGCAGCAGTTTGGAAGAGCTTCTCAAACTCGGGCCAGCTCGCGGCATAGACGTCCCTCAGCATTTCCGGCGTCATATTATGACCCACCTTGCCGTTCACTTTTGTAATCAGTGCCCTCATGTTCGCTTCGGAGAGTTCAAGAATTTTTGCTATGGACTCCCCGCCCGAACCGTAGGCCTTGTCGCAGAATTCTTTTATCAAGGCTTTTGGATCACCATCGGGTTTCCAAAGCATTTGGGTAACCACCCAGCAATAGGGGCCATTGGACCCGACCGGGTTGCTATAAAAGTAGGCGCCGTCGTAGCCTTCCTCTACGAGCACAGAGAATGTCTTTTTCATAATGTCTGGATAGGGGGACATGACAGCTCCCGCATATTGGCGAATCCAAAAATCCAAACCGTAATAAACCTGCTTTTGGAACACTCCCCGCCAGGACTTGATCCAGCGCTCCCAGTTCTGATTGACCGGTTCGTAGAGGCGAACGGGGCCGTAAGCCGTATGCTGTGGAGCCATTCCCGCAATAAAGTTGTCGGGCACGGGCGCGACAGGTTTTTCGCGCGGCGGAAACTCATACTGCTGGTAACATAGCGCGTTCACGAAGAGCCCCGGACTGTTCTGTTTCACGATGTCCGCCGTTTTCCGGTAGTAGTCGAGCACCAGTGGTGTCCACGACTGTGTATAGTTTCCCCTGCCGGTGGGTCCCATCTCCTCCGGGGTCATGATATAAAGGCGTTTTTGACATTCCGGACAATCGCAGATCGGTCCCCCGTCCGTCGGTCCAATACACCAAATGTGGCGCTTCGGGTCGGCTTGGTGGAATTTGGCCACCCGGTTCGCGATTTCCTCCGGCAACTCCGGGTTGGAGAGGCAGAGATAAAAGGAATCCGATGTCGGCGCGACCCGCTGTCCGTTGCGGGCCATCTGGAACCATTCCGGGTGCTCGTTGAAAGTTGTCATCCGATCCTTGAGGATGGCTGCCTCAGGGGAGCCGGGGGCGGGAAACAAGTCCGGCCAGCCGTGATCGGTAACAACGATCTTCATCTGATAGAATTGTGTTCTGCCCCGGAGGCAATACGCCTCGCTGTCAATCCCGCCGACCGCTTGGACAAAGAAGTTCCGGTACTTGAATTTCGGCACAAAATCCACGTTCAGGCCGGTGATTTCCAGTTCCGGGTTTTTCAGGGGAAAATAAGTTCCAAGATCTCCCGGCAGGAGCCAGCGGACGCCGAGAACGCGCTCGAGAAACTCGTAGGCCCCATAGAGCGTGCCGAGGCTCTTTCCATCGGTGGGAGTCGGACCGTCGCCGGGGAGATCGCGACCGACGATGAAAATGTTGCCCCCGGCTCCTTTGAGAGAAAATCCTTCGTAGGGGATCGACTCGGCATGAATTCCCGCCGCCCTTGCCTCGGGACTGTCCCCCAGGGCAATCATCGGCTGTGCCGGTTCGTGGACGATCTTCAGACTGCTTCCGACGATTTCGCGCAGATGCAGCTGGAGTTCCTGGGCCGCCGTCGTATTGCTGGGCGGCGCCCCATGCGGCACGTAGATCACGCAATCCCGGAGTTTGGTTGAGGACGGCGGCTGCGGCTCGACTTTCGCGCCACATCCGCCCATCAGCATGGCGACTGCTCCAAGCGCCACCAGGCCGAATCGATTTGGAAATATATTCATGTTTGCTGTTTTTCTGCGCGCTGCGTTTTGTAGTTGGCGAAGCTGAAGGAGGGAGACCAGCGTATTGGCTGGGTTACCAATATTGGCTGTCCGTGACAAACGTGTCAGCCCTCGCCTGTCCGGCACTTCCGTCCCCCCTGACAAAGTTGATGATTCCTCCATGCCTGCCGGCATGGGCATCGACCGTCACCTTGGGAATGGGCGCATAAAATGAGGAAACAGACTTGTTCAGGCTGCAACCGGGAATGTAACCCCAGGCGGGGGCGGGGGCATTTGCTGTTGAATGAGTTACGACAGAGCCACCCGCATCATAATATAAAACAGCAGCGGCCGGTATGTCATAGGATCTCAGAAGTCTGGTTTTCGGCTCCCCGCCCGCACCGGAGACCACCCCGTTGTTGGCGAGGTAGCAAAGATACCTTGCATTAACGCCGTAGTTTGCCTGGGGCTGTCTGGTCGGCGAGATTTGCTTCCCTTTGGCGAACGGGCCGTCGGGACACATGAGTGTTGCCGCTTGGTCGCTGCCTATGGCGTAGTCGGAGGCCTTGTAAATCCAAAACGAGTCCCATCCTGTGGTGTTTCCGGCGGAATCAACGATTCTACCGGTATAAGGCATCGCCCCCTGGTTATCCGCGGCAAATTGAGTTGCTCCGACATAGAGCTGACGCAGCGACGACATGCATTGCTGGGCTCGCGCCCGTGTCAAATAGGACTGGATGGACGGCAGAGTAAGAGCCGCAAGGAGGCTGATAATGGCGACGGAAGCAAGTAATTCCAGAAGAGTGAAACCATTGTGACGAAGGCCGGTCAAACCAAGCCGACAAATCGGGCGGGCGGCGCATCGTTTTCCGGCTATCATCTTCATTATCATATTCGCACTCCCCCATTGCACCGCATATGGTTTTATCAATTTGCCAGAAATTATTGAATGAGTTGCTCTGTGTGCTGAACGCGATTGCTGGCGTAGGTCTGGTGCTTCCTGAATTCCTCGAGGGGATTGGCACCGCGGACGATCGGAAGAAGACCGGCGTTCATGTCAAACACTATCCGGCCGCGAAAAGCATTCCTCATCAAAGTCCTCATTCGCATCACAGGGGGACGCAATCGCGGGGATGATTCCCCGGAAGTGGGCTGGTGGCTGTCTCATGCTGCAAGACTGCTTGATCACCACGCGCCCGCGAAGCATTCAATCCTCGGGGGAGATGGGTTGCAACTCATTCGCCTTGATGACACCTGGCTGGACCGTCCTCCAGCGTTTGTGGTAGTGAGCTGAAGTTCATGCACGCATCGAAGATTGAAGTTCTGTCCAAGCGGGGCGGCTTGTGGAGAATGTCTGACGGGAGAGACAATTCCTATGCGTTTGTCGATAGCGGATGCGCCCTTCTCATTGACCCGGTCCTGCAGTGGAGCCAAAAATCTCTCAAGGCAGTTGGTGCCCTGCAGGTGGAAGCGGTGTTGCTCACACGTCCCTCGAAGTGCCGCTTGAGGAACTGCACGGGAATGCATGGAGCGATTCATCTGAGCGGAGCCTCCGCTCCTCTACTCAGCGAAGAATTTTTGTCAGTCCGTCACAGCCTCTCCTTGTGGGCACCGGTCTCCCCGTTTTACGACCCGCCCGCACGCCGCCCGAAGCGCCTTGTTTTCGATTTGAACGAGGGGGGAAACTTCGTTTGGCGAAACCGGAAATTCAGCTTCCTGTCAATGCCCGGACACACGGAAGCGGCCATTGCCATTCTTTTGGAATTTGAGGGCCGGCTTATCTGTTTTTGCGGGGATTCCGTCTGTGAGGGCGGAACGTTCTGGAAACCGCATCATCTCGAATGGGACCATTGGACGTCGGTGGGGGCAAGATCTGCGATGCGGGGTTTGGACCGGCTTTCCAACCTCCCCATCACCGATTTGCTGCCAGGTCATGGAGAATTGGTGCGGAACTCAGCGTGCGGGGCCATCCGCAAAACCCGCCGCAAGGTGGCGGCTTGGGGGGTAATCAAGGAGCAATTCGTTCCGGGCGTGAAAGTGGCATCCTGGCCCGGCGAGGATGCCGGATGCGATGCCCGCCGCTTGCTGCCCCGGCTCTACCATCTCGGTGCCAGTGCCTACTTTCTCGTGGGTGATTCGAAAAGCGGCATCCTCATTGACGCGGTCCCCTCCCAGACAGAGACCGTGAGGCATGTCATGAGGCTTGCCAAAGTGGAACATCTGGCGGCCACTGCCACGCACTATCATTGTGACCATGTGGACGGCCTGGAGTATTGGCGAAAATCACTGGGTGCACGGATTGTGCTCTCCCGAAGCGTTGCTGCCATTGTTAGTCACCCTGAGAAGTGGAGGCATCTTCCCTTTCTTGGTGAGCCACTGCTCACCCCCCCGGACACCATTGCACGTTTGGAGAAGCCCCTGTCGTTTGCCGGTCTGGATCTCATCTGGCACGACCTGCCTGGCCAAACGCGCTATCACAATGGCATTTCCGTTCAACTGGACGGGGTGCGGGTGCTTTTCAGCGGCGACAATTTCTTTCATCCCCTTCGCTATAACGGCACGGGCGGCTGTTGCGTTGCCAACGAATGCACGCCGGAAGATTATGCAATTTCGGCGAGCAGGGTCATGGAACTGAAGCCCGTCCTCATTGCCGCCGGACACAATGCCGCGTTCCGTTATTCGACAGATTACTTTCGTGCGGTGCAGGAGTGGGCGAAAAGGTATCGTCGGGCTCTCGATGATCTCCATCACCACGCAGACCATTCCGGTTACTTCTCCCGCCGGCTGTGAATGAGTTGGTTTGCCGCGACTCCGGTTCATAGGGTGCGGCAGAGCATCTGCTTCCGGTTATTCTTGCCCAGCAACAATGATCCACCTGCGAAACGATCCCGAAAGTGAAGCGGACAACAGCCCCTCAGAAATGAGATCCGGCCCGGTCCCGCTGAATGCCGTCGCTGAACAGCAGGATTTCGTCTGCCGCTTTTCCGGAAGCAGATATGACACGGGCCGGTTTCACGGACGCCATTGCCGGGCGGGAATTCACAAGGAACTGGCAAACGCCTTGCGCGTGACGGCGGAACACTTTTCCACGGACGAGCAGGGAGCCATGAGGTCTGTCAGCCGTTACAGGCCATGGGTGAAACAGCATCTGCCTCGGCTGCTGCCCGAGATCCGGGGGATCGCCGACGGTTCCGGCATTTCCGAAGAGGCTGCATTTTTCCTCGCTCTTTGGAACGGATTAAAACCCAGCCCAAAAAGCGACTGCACTTCGCTCTATTGCGGGAAAGCCGTGACCGCCGACAAATCCGTCTATATTGGCCAGACCAAGGATACCCCTCCGCAAGACGGCAGGTATCGGGTGATGCATTTCAATTATTCCGACGGACTGGAACTCATCCTCCTGAACTATCCGGGGTGGATTGCCAATGTGGGCATCACTTCGAACGGCATTGGTTTCACGGGAAACGCGCTCTATTCGCGGCAACCGCCCGCGGAGTTTGTGCCATGCTCCCTCCTTCTGCGCGCCATACTCGAGAGCAGCAGCAGCGCGGAAATCCTCCAATATGTTGAGGCGGAACCATGGCAGGATGGCTGCCTTCAGATCGGCACAAGAAGTGACAACGCCTACTGCGTGGAGTTTCTTTCCGGCCGCGCTTTCATCCGCGGGATCACCGACACCTCCAACGGCCACGCCAACAGCATTCTCACTCCGGAAATGCAGCACCTCGACTGTTCCGACAAAGGTCTTCCCTGTTCCCAAAAGCGCCAGGAAACCATTACTCAACTTTTGGAGAAGTCGCCCCAAAAACCCGGCCCGGATTTGATCCGGATGATGCTCTCCGACCACCGGAATTCTCCGGAATCCATCTGCCATCATGCGCAGTCCGCGCAGGCTACGCGAACCACTGCAGCCTTTTATGCCAACCTTTCGCTCGGGTGGATGGACGTCGCCATCGGATATCCTTGCGTGACTCCGTTTGTCCGCCACCAACTCGCATCGGCACTCACCTCTTAAGGGCCATCATTGACGAAACCGCATTTTTGGAAGTCCTGCGTGCGGTTCCCTGCCCGGAGCCGGTCTCGATGTCATTCATGGCGAATGGGACCGGAGATTGCCTCCCATCCGCTTGTCCGATAGGCACGCGAAAACGAGAACCTGGTTCTCTCTCCCCAGATCGGAGGTGTAACCTGCGAATCTCAGGGCGATGCCTGTCGCTTCATGGTCCGGAAATTGCAGGAACGGATTGCCGCCCGATAAAACCGGTCGGCATTTACGGTGTCCTCATGAATTCATTTTTCTGGCACCACGCAGGTCGGACACGCTGTCGCCCGGCGCCAGCTCGACGGGGATCGTGATGTTCACACCCGGTTTCACCCGGCCTTCGATGCGATCGATCAAAGTCTCGGCTGCGGCATGTCCCAGCACGAGCGGGTGTTGTTGGATTGTGGTGATTCGAACCGTCTGCTCGCCCGGCTCGAGATTTCCGAATCCCACGATGGAAATGGTTTCCGGCACGTTGAGATTAAGCCGTTTCAGAATCCGGAATGCCTCGCTCGCCACATGAATCGAATCGAATGCGATTGCTGAGATCCGGTGATCCGAACGGAACAATTTTTGCAGCACACTGAAGAGGTTTTGTTGCGATTTCGAGAAGCTGTGGAGCTTGGCAGAAAATTCCTTCAACTTGTGTTCGTCGATGGCCTTTTGGAATCCCCTTACCCGGTCGAGAAGATCGGTGCGGGATATGTCCTGAGAGATGAAAGCGACATGTTTATGGCCCATTGAGACCAAGTGCTGAGCAAGGAGGTAGCCGCCTTGGAAATCATCTGTTTGAACCTGATCAACCGGCTCGCCCGGCGGCACTGCGGTGTTGAGGAACACGTTGTGAACTCCGGGAAACGGTTTCACAAAGGGGCGGTTGATCACCAACCCTTTCACGCCGGTAGAAAGAATATATTTCCGGAGTTTCTCAAGATCCACATCACCGCTTGGTGCCTGGAAAAACAGAACCCCGTATCCGCGCGAGGCCGCCTCCTCCTGAATTCCCACCAGCATGTGGGCAAAAAAGGATCCGGGGCGGAGATTGATCAGGACGCCGATTACCGGCGCGACTTTCGCGAACTCCTCGATCGCGTAGGTGCCGGCTCCAATGCGCCGCTCGAGGTAACCATCCGCCACGAGCATCGCCACGGCCTTGTTGCACGTTGTCTTGTTGATCTTGAACCGCGAGGCAAGCGACTGCTCGGAGGGGATTTTTTCACCGGGCCGCAGGCGTCCGCTGCGGATCAGGCCGAGGATATAATTCCTGACGGCCAAATGTTTTTGCGTATGGGATTCGATCATCGCCGGAGGGGCGTTACTGCCCCTGCAACTTTGCAAGCCAGTAGCTCCAGAGCCAATTCACCACCGCATCGCCACTCAGACATCGCGTCAGCCACGCCTGATTGACCGGCAGGTGCTTCTGGTTGTCAATTTTTAAAAGCATGTCGGGCAGGTCCAATGTTTCCAGGATCCTCCATGCAGCGAACTTCCAATCATACTCCGGAAGCAACGGGTCTGCTGCAAAGAGAGCCCTTGCAAACATCGTGGGAGAGTGTCCGGAACGTGCTGAGGAAATAAATCCTTTGGCCTCCCAAACCGGGTTCGGAATCCCTCCGGAATGGTACGGGGTTTCGACCTCGCGGGCGGTGGCGGTCTCCTCGTCGAACACAAAATCTCCACGGCCAAGGCAATCGTCGCCGAGATCGGGCATGCACGAGACGATCAGTTCCCGCAAGTGCGAGAGCCAGAGCGGACGGTTCGGAGCATTGTAGAGCAGCATCGGAGCCAGAGAAAGTTGCCCTTGCGCCGCCTGCTCAAGCTTGAACGGCCAGTGCGAGATGCCAGCGATGGGGGATTCCCTCCACTTGGAAAGTGTCGTGGAAAAAAACGGTGGCAGATCCCGCACCGCATCCATTGAGGACAGGCGCTCGAATTCGTCGAAATACTTCTGCCTGCCCGAATGCCTCCATGCGAGCCACAGAAGCGGGGGAAAGCGGTTGGGCGGCCATGGCCATTCAAAATCCCGATCCCGGTAGGGATGCTTGTAACCGCGATCGATCCAGAAATCCGCGATGCCACAAATAATGTGAACGATCTCCTTCTGCTCCGCGGCCATCGCAAATGCGCTGAATTGGTCGAGGCCCCAGACCGCATAGAGGCACTGGTCGGTGGAGATTTCCGGCGAGATGCGGCCGTTGTGGAATTTTGAGAAAAATCCCGGTGCCACCGCCTGGGAGCATTCATAAAGATTGCGAATCGCCTCGAACGCCTCCCTCGCTGTTCGCAGAGCCGTGACATCCTTGGTGACCTGATACTTGAGAACCTGCGTCGTCAGCCATGCGCCAGTGCACATCCCGCAATTTTCATAGGCGAAATAGCTTCCGAAATCGTCGGTGCCCAACGAAGGGGGATGCCTCATGCGATCCACGTCCGGGCCAAACTCGTCCGCAGAGAATGGCCTGCCCGTCGCCGCATCGACGAAGGAAAGGACAAGACCGTTCGCCTCAATCAGGTTGTCCCTGACAAAAGCCTCCAACCGCGCTTCCTTCTCCCCGAGTGCCGGTGCGATCACAGAGCCCGCCCGTTCCCCGTTCAACTACGAACGGCGGCGGCGGAGGACGAGGATGGTCGTCAGGCTGAAGGCGAGCAAGCCCCAGGTCGCGGGCTCGGGAATAACGGCGACAAACTCAAGCTGGCTGCCATTGAATTGAAACGTGCCGGTATGACTGCTGCCGAGATTCGTGTAGCTGAAGTCTGAGATATTGAAGCTGGTTCCATTCACGCCTCCGCCCATCGGCGTTGTGCTAGTCCAGTCGACCAGTTTGAATGTTCCCAGGTCCGTGCTGTTCTGAAAATCGAAACGGAATGCCGTTCCTGTCCCTTTCGTGAACCCGGTGGACGCATTGGTCAGGTCGAGCAGGTCGGCCACGTTGAGAGCCCCAAGCTCGAATTTCCAGTCCGTCGCCGCTGAGGCGCTGGCTCCACCATTCCAGATCACATCCTTGTTGACCGTGAGCGTCCCAATGCCATTGCTGCCGGGGGCAAGGATGCCGCTGATCGTGGTCGTTTCGGTAATCCTGCCGGTTCCTGCCAGCGTAGCGCCAGAGGAAATATTGACCGGAACGCTGGTGCCGGTTGCAGAACCTGACGTATTGCTGATGAGCAGGGTGCCTGCGGTGACATTAAAGGCAGAGCTTGCAATCGCATTACCCGTTGGGTTGGACAAAATCAGAGTGCCATTGCCAGTTTTACTCACTGAATTACTCCCCGTATTTCCACCGTTTGTCGCACCGCTGATTTCCAGCGTAGCGCCAGTTGCCACATCGAAAGTATTAACTCTAGCTGCGCCCCCACCAGCAGTGAAAGTGACCGTCCCCGCGATGGTCGATGTTCCGTTGCCGTAGGTCGCCCCAATGATGCCGCCGGCGCTGAAAACAAAGCCGGTCGTTGCTCCGACTGTGATGCCGGAAGTCGCCAGATTAACCGTTCCCGCCGCAGGATTCACCGAACCGCCGAAGTCACCGCCACCCACCCAATTGATCACACCGTTAACGCCAGTGGTCAGCGAAAGGTTCGCAAGGTTGCTCCCCGCAGCCAGGTTCAAATTCAGCACACCGGATGTATCGGCTTTGATGCTTGATCCCGCGACTCCGCCATTTAGCACCCCGTTAATGTTCAGCGCTCCCGAACCGGTGCCTCCCCCATTGGCTTCAACAATCAGCGCTTGAGCAGTGGAGGATCCGATCTGGAGCTTGGCATCGGAGGCGATCGTAACCGCTTTCGTGTCGCCCGGCTGGATCTTCACCTGGCCGGCTGCGTTCGAGTCATTGAGAATGACGGTTAAACCGCTGAACGTCTGGTTCGTTGCGTTGCCGGCAGTCGAGTCAATAAAAGCAATACCCGAGCCCGTATTGGGATCAAGCGTCAATGTCGTGTTGGCACTGCCCGCTCCGGTGATGTTGAAATTCGTGTTTCCGTTGTAATTGATTCTCTGGATCGTGTAATTGCCGGCAGCGAGGGTTGGGGTTGTATTCCCGTTGGTGGTGAAACGAGCCAGATCACCAGTGCCCGGAGCGCTTCCGTCCAACCAGTTTGTTCCAAGCGACCAATCATTGGTGGCCCCAGTCCAAGTATCTGTCGCCGCCTGGCCAATTCCGGATGTGAGGACGAAACTGGTGATGAGTCCAAGAATGGTTTTTGTGAGGGTGTTCATTGGGGTTCTTTGATTACCCGTTGCGTAGTCCAGCCTGACCTGCGAAGCAACCAGCTTTCATCTTATCGCAAGGATACTGAATGAGTCGCTTAATCCATCGGCCCCGTGCCCCGCCGAAGGATTTCCCTCTCCGTGGATGCTGACCGGGGTTATTTGGTTCCCATTTTTGGGAGGAGCGGAAGCCCCGCCCTCCATCAGGGAAGGGGTGCGTTCACCATATAGAAACCCGCCGCGATGATATCGACCTCGCCATTCAGGATCCGGATTTCCAGCCGGTGCCTGCCCGGGGCAAGCCCGCGTATGGCGCGGCGGTTCTCCATCCAGTGTGACTCGCCGTCCTGCGTCACAAATGGCTCTCCGGTCGATTGCTCCCAGGCTTTCTTCCCATCAACGCAAACGGCAAACGTGCCTCCCCCTCGCTGATCCAGCCAATCCACGGACAACACGTCCCCCTCTGCCTCGACGACGGCGATTTCCCCGGTGCAAAGGCTGTAGACTTTGTCGCCGTAGGGATGACCCCAGGCGGAATCGAACGGCTCAGCCGGAGCATCGCATTGCCATCCCGCATCCCCGGCCGGAATGGTGATTTTTCCCGGCGCTGTCTTTTCGTCAAAGGCATGGATCCGCGGCTTGTTTCCCATCACTTCGATGACATAGCGCTCGCCGGGATCCAGGCGACCGTAGAGAAACGAAGCATTGCGTGACGAGCGTTTGGGATGATTGCTGGCGCCTTTGTCGATTTTTCCATTGATCGCAATCGTCATGGCCTCCTTGTCATCATGTTCCGCCCAAAGGTTGAACGGGCCCTCTGCCACAATGAATCGGGTCTTTCCAACAATACGGTCATCCGGTGCTTGAATCGTCCGCATGTCTCCCTCCCAGAGATAGGAATATTTGTTCCATCGCGGGGGGAGACGCTTCTGTGGCTTGGGGGCCGCCAGAGGTGATACCACTTCAAAAGCTTTCTCCAATTGCTTGAACCAAAGATAGTGCGCGCCGGCTTGGGGATGTCCTCCATCCGGCATCACCGCGAACTTGTTGCAGGATTCGCGCAACCCCTGGATCATTCCCGCTATATCCAGATAGGGAATGCCGTAATGGGAACAGAGCGCCGGCATGGATTTCACCAGTCCGTCATCCGGTTCCCTAATCCACATCGCATTGAGGAATTCGACATCCGGATAATGGCGCTGAAACCAGCGAATGGCCCCTTCAAAGACAGCCGCTTCATCCGGA
>Ga0247840_10002892_pt1 | contig 29840 bp, 21 predicted proteins | sample LaCruzMarch2015__FD_192404 | JGI IMG/M metagenome (GOLD analysis project Ga0247840, IMG submission 192404) | Freshwater microbial communities from meromictic Lake La Cruz, Castile-La Mancha, Spain - LaCruzMarch2015_17m | ecosystem: Environmental > Aquatic > Freshwater > Lake | place: Spain...
CAACATGAGCATGGAAGAGCGCATGACTGTTTGTAACCTTTCGATTGAAATGGGAGCGCGTGGCGGACTTATTGCTCCGGACCAAACTACTTTCGATTATGTAAAAGGACGCGAGTTTGCTCCTAAAGGCGAAGAATGGGAACATAAATTAGCTTACTGGCAAACATTGAAAACAGACGATGGTGCTTCATTCGACAAAGAATTAGTGTTCGAAGCCGCTGATATTCAACCTATGATTACTTACGGAACAAATCCGGGAATGGGTATGGGAATTACCGAAGCTATTCCAACATTGGATTCGATTGACGAAGCTGGACGCATTTCGTTCCAAAAATCGTTGGAATATATGGGCTTCGAAGCTGGGGAAAAATTAGAAGGAAAAGCGATTGATTATGTGTTCTTAGGAAGTTGTACTAACGGTCGTATTGAGGATTTCCGTGTATTTGCTGATTATGTAAAAGGCAAAAAGAAAGCTGATAATGTAACTGCATGGCTTGTACCCGGAAGTTGGATGGTGGAAAAACAAATTCGTGAAGAAGGTTTGTACGATATTTTGACCGAAGCCGGATTTGCTTTGCGACAGCCCGGATGTTCGGCTTGTTTGGCCATGAACGATGATAAAGTTCCTGCCGGAAAATATGCAGTATCCACATCGAACCGTAACTTCGAAGGCCGCCAGGGTCCCGGAGCACGTACTATTCTTGCTGGTCCGTTAGTTGCAGCAGCGGCTGCAGTAACTGGTAAAATAACAGATCCACGTTCTTAGTTTTTTGAACGCAAATTACGCAAATTTTCACAAATCAGATAAATATGGTAGAAAATGATGTAATTGTTCCACAAGAACTAATTGATGTTATTTTAAAACAATTTTATAGGATTTACAATGATTTAGGATACGGATTTCTTGAAAGAGTTTACCAAAATGCACTTTATTTTGCTTTAGTTGAACAAGGACTGAAATGTGAAGCCGAAAAATCAATAAAAGTTTATCATGATGGTCATGTTGTTGGTGATTATCGTGCAGATTTATTAGTTGAAGAATGCATAATTTTAGAATTAAAAGCTTGCGAAGATTTAAATCCAGCTCATGAAGCTCAGTTAATAAATTATTTAAGAGCAACAGAAATTGAAGTTGGATATTTGCTTAATTTTGGTAAGAAAGCGAAATTCAGTAGAAAAGTATATTCAAATAACAGAAAATTTCTATAACAAATTAAAAGAACAAAAATTTGCGTTTATTTGCGTAATTTGCGTTCAACCAATATTCAAATGGAAAAGTTTATAACATTAACTTCAACAGTAGTTCCACTTCCTATTGAGAATGTGGATACTGATCAGATTATACCTGCTCGCTTCCTGAAAGCGACAGACAAAAACGGTTTTGGCGATAATCTTTTTGCCGACTGGCGTTACAACAAAGATGGTAGCCCTAAAGCTGACTTTGTGTTGAATAACCCATTGTACAGTGGGTCGATACTTGTCGGCGGCAAAAACTTCGGCTCGGGTTCGAGTCGTGAGCATGCCGCTTGGGCAATTGATGGCTACGGATTTAAGGTCGTTGTTTCGAGCTTTTTTGCCGACATTTTTCAAAACAATGCGTTGAATAATGGCGTTTTACCCGTTGTTGTATCATCTGAATTTTTAGCTGAGATTTTTGCCTCTGTTAATGCTGATGCTAAAACAACATTAACGGTAGATCTTCAAAATCAAACAATAATAAATAATGCTTCCGGCAAATCAGAATCATTTGCAATCAATGCATACAAAAAAGAATGTTTGCTAAACGGTTTGGATGATATTGATTATTTATTGAGCAAAAAACCGTTGATTGAAGCTTACGAAAAAACAATTAAATAATTTGCCAATGTGCTAATGTGCCAATTGTTGGCATATTGGCATATTGACTAATTGGCACATTAGTCTTTATGTTAGAAATAATGGATACAACGCTCCGCGATGGAGAACAAACATCGGGAGTTTCGTTTGCAGGGCAGGAAAAATTGAGCATTGCTCGTTTGTTGCTCGAAGATTTAGGAGTCGACCGCATCGAGATTGCATCGGCTCGTATTTCGGATGGTGAGTTTAAGTCGGTGAAAAGAGTAACCGAATGGGCACGCGAGCATGGCTATCTGCGTAAAGTAGAAGTGCTTGGTTTTGTCGACGACCGCAATTCGCTCAATTGGATGAACGACGCGGGTTGTAAAGTATTGAATTTGCTTTGCAAAGGATCCGAAAACCATTGTTTAAACCAACTTAAAAAATCGCCCGAAACGCATATTGCCGATATTAAAAAAGTATTAGCTAATGCCCGCGAAATGGATATTGATGTTAATATTTATCTCGAAGATTGGTCGAACGGAATGCGCAATTCGATGGAATATGTGTTTTATATGATTGATAATCTGAAAGATGAATCGATAAAGCGCTTTATGTTGCCAGATACCTTGGGGGTGCTTAATCCAACCGAAACTGGTGAGTTTTGTATGATTATGTTGGAGCGTTACCCTGGTTTGCATTTCGATTTTCATGCACACAACGATTACGACCTTGCAGTAGCAAATGTACTTAAGGCTGTTGAAGCTGGCATTCATGGTGTACACGTAACTATCAATGGCTTAGGCGAACGGGCAGGAAATGCGCCACTTTCGAGTGTTGTTGCTGTTTTGCACGACCAAATAAAAATCAGAACTAAGATTGATGAGTCTAAAATAAACTCGGTAAGTAGGTTGGTTGAGTCGTACGCGGGTATTCGAATCCCAGCCAACAAACCTATTATTGGCGATTATGTGTTTACGCAAGTGGCTGGTATTCATGCCGATGGAGATAATAAGAAGAACCTGTATTACAACGATTTGCTGCCCGAAAGGTTTGGGCGCGAACGTTTGTATGCTTTGGGTAAAAACTCAGGTAAAGCGAGCATTCTGAAAAACCTGCAGCAGCTTGGTATTGAACTCGACGACGAATTGATGAAAAAAGTAACGCAACGCGTTATTGAGTTAGGTGATAAAAAAGAATTAATTTCGCTCGAGGATTTGCCTTATATTGTTTCGGATGTAGTGAACAACGACGAAGAAAATAAAGTGATTCGAATTCTGAATTACTCCTTAACAGTGTCGAATGGGTTACGCCCCATGGCTAGTGTTAAAGTAGAAATAAATGGAGAAGTGTACGAAGAAACGGCTGCCGGCGACGGACAATACCATGCATTGTCGAAAGCATTGTACAAAATGTACAAAAGACTTGACAAAGCCACCCCTGAATTATTAGATTATCAGGTAGTTATTCCGCCCGGAGGAAAAACAGACGCCATTGTACAAACCATTATTACCTGGAAATTTGGCGATAGAATATTCAAAACGCGTGGATTGGATGGCGATCAAACAGTATCGGCGCTGAAAGCTACCGAAAAAATGCTAAATATTATCGAAGCTAAAGATTAAAATCCTTTTGGTGCTGACATATAATAACTAATAATAACAAATGCGGCAACAAATAGAATTAAAATAATTGCTTTAAGTGCCTTTTTTAAGGCAGTATTTGGTCTAATTTCCTTTAAAATTAGTAGGGCTACAATTCCCAAAAAAGCAGCAATAGGGATGAGAAGCAAGTTCATACAATTGTGATTTAAGTGTGAATAGCATTTGTGATTTTGTAATTTAGGAATACAAAAATAATAAAAATAATTTAAACAAGAATAAATAGACAAAACAATGGGTAAATCATTGAAAATTGCCGTTTTACCGGGCGACGGTATTGGCCCTGAAATTATCGAACAAGCTTTAAATGTAACAAAAATTGTTTGCAAAAAGTTCGGGCATGAGTTAAGTTACGAATATGCCATTGTTGGTGCTTGTGCCATCGATGCAGTTGGCGAACCATATCCAAAAGCGACTCACGAATTGTGTATGCAATCGGATGCTGTACTTTTTGGTGCTATTGGCGACCCAAAATACGATAACAATCCGGCTGCAAAAGTACGTCCCGAACAAGGATTACTTAAAATGCGCAAAGAGTTGGGCTTGTATGCCAATATCCGCCCCGTATCCACTTTTCCTTCGTTGATACACAAATCGCCGCTACGTGCTGAATTAATTGATGGAGCCGATTTTATGTGTATTCGTGAGCTCACGGGTGGTATGTATTTTGGTCGTCCACAAGGGCGTGCCGAAGATGGCAATACGGCTTACGATACTTGCGTTTATACCCGCGAAGAAGTGGAACGCATTCTGCATTTGGCTTACAAATATGCCGGGCAACGTAATAAAAAAGTAACCATCGTAGATAAAGCCAATGTATTGGCAACATCGCGTTTATGGCGTCAGATTGGTCAGGAAATTGCACCTCAATATCCTGATATTGAGACAGAATTTATGTTTGTAGATAATGCCGCTATGCGTATTATTCAGTGGCCTAAAAGCTTTGATGTGTTGGTGACCGAAAATCTTTTTGGCGATATTTTGACCGACGAAGCTTCGGTAATTACCGGTTCGTTGGGTATGCTACCATCGGCTTCAGTTGGTATTCATACATCTGTATTTGAGCCAATTCACGGTTCGTATCCGCAAGCTGCCGGTAAAAATATTGCTAACCCATTGGCAACTATCCTGTCAGCAGCATTGATGTTTGAGTACGCATTTGGCATGATGGAAGAAGGTGCTTTGATACGTGAAGCCGTAACAGCCAGCATGGATGCCAATGTGGTAACCGAAGATATTGCTGACAATGCCAAAGCTTATTCAACCACCGAAGTTGGTGAGTGGATTGTGAAATGGATTGAAAACAAATAATATAAGTTGTTTAAAAACAAATAAGATTTATCCTAAAAAAAATCCCTGTTTAGTATAACAGGGATTTTTTTTAGCATATAGAAAGAGCTGTAAAATTTTAATGCTAGGATAATTAAAACCAAACTCTTTATTTTATAATTTCACATTCGGCAACTCCAAACCGTATCCTTTTTTCTTATCTTCGGCTTTTAGCAATAGTGCAAAAATAATGGCAACAATACCAAAACAAGCAAAAATCAACATCGGTATTGTGTAGTTATATTGCGTTATCAATTGCATTTTTCCTTCAATCATTTTTTCTTCTGAGCTTATAATGCAGTATTTGTCTAATACATAGCCAATTAGTAATGGTACGCCCATTAAGCCCCAGTTTTGAACCCAAAAAATCATGGCATAAGCGGTACCTAATTTACTGTGAGGAATTATTTTGGCTACAGCTGGCCACATGGCCGAAGGCACCAGCGAAAAGGCAATTCCTAACAATACAACCAAACCGATAGCTACGCTGAAACTATTTAACGAAGGTATCGAAAACAATAAATGTACAATTACTAAAATAATGGAACCCAACACCATAATGCTGGCTGCTTTTCCTTTTTTATCCGAAATTCCACCAAATAGTGGTGTAAGCAATAAAGCACTAAATGGCAATAAAGCAGGAATATAACCGGCAAAGGTGTCGCCAACATCATACTTTTGAACAATCAAATTGGTCGCAAATTTAATAAACGGAAAAACTGCCGAGTAAAACAAAACACACAATGCGGCAATATACCAAAATGCACGGTTACCAGCAATTTCCAACACATCGGCAAATTTGAATTCTTCCTCACTTTCAACTCCGGCTGCTGTTTCTTCACGGTCTAACTTTTTATCCATAAAAGTAAATAGGAAAAATACCAACAATCCTAAACAAAGCAATATCATAGCTACAATAATGGGTGTACTTACATTATTTGTGAGTTTGTAAAGTGGTAGAGGGGTAAACATGGCAAGAGCAGTACCAATACGTCCTGTCGATGTGTTTAGTCCTATTGCTAAAGCCATTTCTTTGCCTTTAAACCAACGCACTACCGCTTTATTGGCCGATATGCCAAACATTTCGCTGCCAACACCAAAAATTCCAAAACCTAATCCGGCAATAACTGCCGATTTAGAAGTTGGGCTGATTATTTGCCACGAACCAATTGATAATTCGTAAGTTCCGGCTCCTATATGTCCGTCGATAGCCCAATATTTAATAAACGCCCCAATAAGCATAACAGCAATGGCAAGTACACCCGTAAAGCGTGTACCGAGTTTATCCAATATCATGCCGCTAAAAATAAGCATTAACAAAAATACATTAAACCAGCCATAGCCACTTGTAAAAAAACCGTATTCGGTAGCAGTCCAATTAAGGTTGCCTTGTAATTTTTCCTGCAATGGCGCCATAGCATCAGTGAGGTAATACATACAAAGCATGGTAAACGATACTAATATCAAAACAAACCATCGGGCTGTTTTTGAATCGCGAAGCGATGAAGAAATTTTGTCTGTCATAAACTTTTTGTTTGTAAATTCCGTTTTTATACTAAAATCATTTCTATTGTACCATTAATTTGAAAAATTCTATTCAGTAACTACTTAAGAATAATGTAAAAATGTCGAAAAAAAATCCACTATAACATTATATCCGAATTGAAATAAATCATAAATTAATTGAACAATTACTTTTCTGTTTCTTTATTTGCAAAAAACAGCCGCAAATCTACTCAAAAAAATTCGAATTTGTGTATTTGACTGACATTTTTACTGTTTTTGTCAGTAATTAAAAACAGGTATTATTTTTGAAAAAATAAAAAACAATAAACCGAGCTACATTTTTTTGATTTGAAGTTTTTTCCTGCAAACTTTTACTTAAATTTGTCAGTTCAAAAATAAAATTTAAAGTTATGACCATAAATTATTCAGAGACTTTACATAACATACTGTTATTCAGTGCACAAGAAGCCGAACGATTGGGCAATAACTATGTTGGGCCAGAGCATCTTTTGCTTGGGCTACTTCGAAATGGCAATGGTAAGGCTATTGAAATGCTAAATCAATCGCAAGCCAACCTACTAAAAATTAAGCAAGTTATCGAAAGCCAGATTCGCACAGATTTGGAACCAGCCGGAATCGAACTTCCGATTCTGAAAAGTACAGAGCGTATAAAAAAAATTATGGAACTCGAAGCTCGGTCGTTAATGAACGAAACTGCCGATACCGAACATCTTTTGCTTGCCATACTCAAAGAAAAAAATAATCTTGCTTTTGAAACACTCAACGAAGAACATATTTCGTATGATAAAATAAAAGCACTATTATCGCAAACAAATAATTTACCTGTACAAGGCGCTGCTTTTCAGGATGATGAGGATGAAGATGAAGATCCCCGTCGAAAACAAAAAGCGCAAGCCGGACCCACTGCTCCCAATAAGCAATCCGATACTCCTGCTTTAGATACTTTTGGGATGGATATTACAAAGGCTGCTAAAGAAGATCGCCTCGATCCTATTGTTGGTCGTGAAAAAGAAATTGAACGTTTAGCACAAATATTAAGTCGACGCAAAAAAAATAATCCGGTGTTGATTGGCGACCCAGGAGTAGGTAAATCAGCTATTGTTGAGGGACTTGCATTACGAATTATTCAGCGCCGAGTTTCGCGTGTATTGTTCGATAAACGTGTTGTTTCGCTCGATATGGCTTCAATTGTTGCTGGAACTAAGTATCGCGGACAGTTTGAAGAGCGTATAAAAGCTATTTTGAATGAATTGCAAAAAAATTCCGACATTATTCTTTTTATCGACGAAATTCACACTATTGTTGGTGCAGGTGGAGCTCCAGGCTCGCTCGATGCGGCTAATATGCTAAAACCGGCATTGGCGCGCGGCGAAATTCAATGTGTGGGTGCTACAACACTCGACGAATATCGCCAAAGTATCGAAAAAGATGGTGCGTTGGAACGTCGTTTTCAAAAAGTTATGGTTGACCCAACTACTGCTGACGAAACCTTGCAAATTCTTGAAAATATTCAGGACCGCTACGAATATCACCACAATGTGCGTTATACCCCAGAAGCCATAAAAGCCTGTGTACGTCTTACCGACCGTTATATTACCGACAGATGTTTTCCCGATAAGGCAATTGATGCTTTGGACGAAGCTGGTTCGCGTGTTCATATTGGTACAGTTTCGGTTCCGGTGGAAATTGAAGACCTCGAAAAGAAAATTGAGGAGCTAAAAAAAGAGAAAATGCGTGTTTTGTCCGAACAGAGTTACGAATTGGCCGGCCCCATTCGTGATCAGGAAAAACAAACGCAATACATGCTCGACGATGCCGTTAAACGCTGGGAACAGGATGCACAAAAACATCCCGAACAGGTTGATGAAGAGCAAGTTGCAGAAGTAGTTGCCATGATGTCGGGCATTCCGGTACAACGAATTGCACAAGCCGAAGGACTCAAACTTCGTCAAATGAAAGAGGCATTAGTGGGTAAAGTTATTGGACAAGACGAAGCTGTAAACAAAATTGTAAAAGCCATTCAACGTAATCGTATTGGTTTAAAAGACCCAAGCAAACCTATAGGTTCCTTTATTTTTATTGGCCCAACCGGAGTTGGTAAAACACACTTAGCTAAAATATTAGCTGAATTTATGTTTGATAGTGCCGATGCGTTAATTCGTGTGGATATGAGCGAATATATGGAAAAATTTAGCGTTTCGCGCCTTATTGGAGCACCTCCCGGATATGTTGGATACGAAGAGGGTGGTCAGCTGACCGAAAAAGTGCGCCGGAAACCTTACTCCATTATTTTGTTAGACGAAATTGAAAAAGCGCATCCTGATGTGTTTAATTTGCTCTTACAGATGATGGACGAGGGACGACTGACAGATAGTTTAGGGCGACGCATCGATTTTAAGAATACTATTATAATCATGACCTCGAACGTGGGAACGCGTCAGTTGAAAGATTTTGGAAAAGGTGTTGGATTTACTACATCTACTGATACAAAAATGGATTCCGAATTTTCGCGAGGTGTTATTCAGAAAGCATTAAACCGGACTTTTGCACCGGAATTTTTGAATCGTGTGGACGATATAATAATGTTCGACCAATTAAACAAAGAATCTATTCGTTCAATTATCGATTTGGAACTGAAAGGATTATTTGGAAGAGTAATATCCTTGGGTTATAAATTAGAACTTACCAACGAAGCCAAAGATTTTATTGCCGACAAAGGCTACGATGTGCAATTTGGTGCTCGTCCGTTGAAACGCTCTATTCAAAAATATCTCGAAGATGCTTTGGCTGATATTGTTTTGGGTGGCGAACTTGTCGAAGGCGATACCATTTTAATGGAGTTAGTTGCAGAAACCTCCGAGATTAAAGCTAAAATTGTAAAGCCCGAAGCGGTTGAAAATTAATACTATATAGAACGCAAATTACGTAAATTACGCAAATTTACTTGAATATATTTAAGCAAAATATTCAATTGTAATAGAATGAGATTTGTGAAAATTTGCGAAATTTGCGTTCAATTTTTCAAGAGTAGACTCTTTAAAATCCAAAACTAAATCCGGCACTTATTGTCAGTTTGTCACCTTGAAAAAATAGGGGAGTGAAGTAATTTAAGGTTTGAGCCACTGTCATTCGGCGTTCACCAAATGTAACAGCTTGAGTTGGATCAAAAGACTCTACCTTACTTTTTTCCACTTTACAAAATACATAGCCGTTGTTTATTATTTCGTACGATGCGTGCAAACCTATGGTTTCATTTTTCCAAATAACTTCGCCCAAACTCGGTTGTTTTATAATATCATCAACTTTGCCCGAAATTCCATTTGATGTGCCTCTACGCACATAATCGTATTCGTTTCCATGTTGTGCATTCATGTAAAAGAGTTTAAAATCCAAACCACGAATTGGTTTATATTGCAAAGCTGCATATATTTCCTGTGCATTATCACCCAAATAATGTCCTAAATTATAGCTATTCGAAGCGTACGTAAGAAGTGGTATTGAATGTTTGTAATTCAGTATGTTTGTGCGCGTAATTTCAACTACTGCCGAAAGATTTTGGATAGGAAAGTTTGAAATAAATGCTCCTCCTTTTATTGATATAGGATTTGCCTCTTTGTTTGAAGGCTGTAAACGCTCAAAATTAAATTCGTCGATAAATACTGATGTGTAAAGATGTGTATGTTTTAAGTTGCGTGAACTGATATTCATAAACATTTGAGAATTTTGATTTTCAGTTCCCAATCCTTTGGTCAATGTGTGGTCGATGGATTTATAAAAAGCAATTGGAATCAAATATGCTCCCTGAATTGTTTTTTCGGCATAAATTATTGAGTTCCCGACCGATATTTTTAAATTCCTGACTGGTGTAAATGTAAACATATTGGCAGCCATAAATTTATTGGCGGGTCGATACGATTTATTCGTGCCATTTTCGAGGTAATAATACGAACTATCTACTTGATTCGAAACTAACCATGCATGTAAGTAATTCATTTCGAACCATTTTGCAGGTTGTAAACGTAAGGTTATCATGGGGTAGGAGGGAGCGCGCCCCGAAAGGATATTGGAACCATGATAATTGTCGCCCCAAATCACATTATCTTTTACAAAACCAATAGAGCCCCACTTATTCGAAACTTTTATTCCACCGCGCGAGTCGCTATAATCGCCACCATACGATGCTTCCTTATACTGATAACCTGGTTGGTCATTTAGATAATTGTATCCCGATAGTTTCTCGCCATTATTCGACAAATCGCGCAAACTACCATAAACCGACACATGTTTGCCAATTGACGCTTGAAATTCAGCTCCAATCCAGCGTTGTATAATTGTTCCACTCGAGTTGGTTAATAAATTCATACCTAATGCCGGCGTAATTCGGGCTTTGAATAAAGAATCTTTGTAAAAAATACCCGGAGCCAGAAGCGAAGCTTTGTTTGTCTCGTTTTTCCACAAATGCCAGTTTGCAGTAGGAAGCTGATTGTTTTCAAGCGCCAAATCGTTCAGATAGAAATTTATCTCCGCTTTTTGGCGTTTCGAAAGTTTTTCGGGCTGTTTTTGAGCTTCGAGTAATTTTTCTAAAATTAATGAGCGGCTATATGGTTTTATAGCCGAATTTAATTCGAATAGACCATTATTAGCCAACTCATCCACAAAATCGTACATTTTGTAATACGATATATGTTGCGGAATATCTTGAGCCTGAATGCTTACGGCTAAAATGACAAATAATAGCGTGATTTTAATCTTCATTTTTCTATAAACTATAAATTATAAACTACAAACTACCTAAGCGCTTCTCGCATTTCTAAATATGATATTGCGTAAAATAAGATAAAAGTATATGATATCTGTTAAAAAAGTGCCTCTTTTCTGGCACGACAGTAAGTATTTCATTTCCGAATCTTCAATCTCTTCGAGTGTTTTAGGCATGTCTGCATAAAAAGGTGGTAACAATCCCGGTTTAAACTTGGTTCGCAATTCCTGAAGTTTTTCACTATAAAGACTAAAATAATGCTTGCTTATAGGGCGTACGCCAACTATTTTCATTTCGCCACGCATGAGATTTATAAGCATTGGTAGCTCGTCGAACCAGTATTTGCGCATTATTCGCCCCAGAGTGGTAACACGAATATCGCGCTTAAATTTTCCACCCTCCTGCAAACTGTTTTTGCTATAGATATAAGCCTGCAAAAACTCCGAGTAAGGGTGCATTGTACGAAATTTATATACATTAAACATTTTTCCGTTTTTTCCAATTCGGTGCAGTTTGATAAGTGGTCCATGATATCGTTTAATGTTTAAATCGGGTTGTTTTACACGCTTAGCATAAACGTAATTTATCTGCCCAATTTTCTTCTCTTTAAATATTTCGAAACCACATAGATGCAGTCGACCCAATACTTCAGTTTTTGAAAGAATACGATTTTTGCCTCCTGTAAGGTCGTAATACAAGCGCTTTGTAAAAAAAAGCTTAGGAATAAATCGGTTGAAAAGAAAGGCTATTGCATAAATTACATAATTTAAACCCTTTGGAAACTTACTCAAAAAGCGTTTTTTAATAGTGCTTTTTGTTTCGAAACAACAAATAAACACCCCACTATCGGGTAATTTTGTATTTATTACCGAAAACATCTTATTAATTCCACGAATGTTGTTGAGTAATTGTAAATTAACAATAGTCGAAAACTTATATTTTGATTTGGCTTTAAATTCATTAATTACCGATGAAAAGCTTATATAGGTGTTTCCGCTTCTTAAATCAACGTTTTGCGACAATTCGTTAAATACTTTTTCGCCCGAAAATTCAATAATCACCGAACATAAATCACGATAACTGTCTTCGTCGAGCGGTGTAGCCGATTTCAAGCTTGCATCTGTACGTGCTTCCGCTTCAATTGTTTGCTCATCCTCGTAGTTGGCAGCATACAACATTGCAAAGTACAAAAAGTGGAAAGCAGTATTGACAACAAAAACCGCTGTTGTAAACGTAAATAAAACCCTTACAGAGAAGAATTTATCAAATATAAAATATGAAACAGCCCACATTGTAAGAAATGTAATGAGGGTTGCATATACCAAATTAAAAGATGTAAATACATATTTTTGTAAATGCAAAGGGCGGTATCTGCCTAAAAGATACGATATTATAAACCAAATACCTAAATAAATGGCGGATGCAATATCATATTTTTCAAAGGGATTTCGTGTAGTAAGCGGAAAATACCGCAATACTACAAAAATGCATAATGCCAAGAAAATAAAATCGAAGATTATACTTATTTTCGAAGGCTTATATGGAAATTGAGATTTAGTCATTTAATAAATTACTTTCAGATTTTTACTTCATTGGAGGCTTTCTCCACAACTTTTGCCGCTTCTGTTTTTGCCTTATCAACAAGTGATGCGGCTTGTTTCCGTGCAGTATCTTCTAATTTTTTAGCTGCCATTTCAGCAGCCTTTTTTGTAAGCGGATTCGTTGTTTTTGCTATCAAAGTAGCTCCTTGTTTTTTTGCTTCTTCAATTAATGTATTTCCTTGCTTTTCGGCTTCCTTAATTATTTTATCAGCTTTTTCGTTGGCTGCAAGTATGGCGTTTTCTCTTTGTTTTTTTGCTTCTTCTAAGGCCTTTTCTTTTGCATCATCCACTTTTTTAGATACTTCTTGCACAGCCTTATCTTTTGCATTATTTATTAATTCATTGGCAGTGTTTTTAAGGTCGAGCACTACAGTTGGTTTTTCAAATGTTCCACCCATTTTGAATCCTACGGTAGAAAAATTTCCAAGTTTGAGCTTATCGGGCAATTGCACCTTACCTACATAAGCAATTGATTTATCGATACTTGTACTACCACCCAACACAAAATTCATATCTTTAATTTTAAAATTAAATGGTTTTGTCGTCAATTTTCCATTTTCAATTCTAAAATTCATGGCTAAGTCTTTTATTGTTACGGGTATTAGATCCGATTTGTTAATTTTAGACGCAAGGGCATCAATTGCAGCTACATTTTTGAGCCCAACTTGCTGTGTATTAAATGTACCACCGCCCAAAACCGTTGCCAAATCTGGCATCATGTCACTTTTCAGCAGACTATTAAATTTTAGGGTTGTTGTAAATTTTCCCGCTGCTTTTCCCAAAATTGGCGCAAATTTCTGAAGCGTTTCTACTTGAGCGAAAATCTCTTTAAAACTAACTTCTTTTATTTGTAAATCTAAATCAACCTTGGGCTTTAGTGTGTCGGCAGTGTTGTAAACTCCGTTCATTACTAACGTTCCACCAAAACCGTTTAAAGTATATTACTCATTCTAAGTTCGCTGTTTGCAGCTGTCAATTGCCCTTTTACATTGTCGAAAACCATTTTTTCGTATAAAAGTTTTTTTACATTTGCCTGCATTTCAAAATCAATATTTGCCGGAATGCGAATAATATTCATTGAAGTTGAATTAGTATCAGTAGTTGCGGGTTCAGTTGTATTGCTCATAAAATCGTTCATATTCAGGTAATTGGAACTAATGTTTAAGTTACCTTTCAGTATTTTGTTTTGAAGTGCGTAAGCTACAAAATTCTCCAATCGGCCAGTTGCCGAAAAATCGTTTTTACCAATTTGCATTGTTAATGCAGGGAGCTCAACAAATTGGTTATTAAAAATTAAACGGGCGTTATTTATACTAATTTTTTGCGAAAGGGCGCTTGTTTGAGCTTCAAGTTTACTAATATTCATTGTACCTGCAAAGTCGATTTTTTCGTATTTGTTTTGTTCAATATCGGCCTGACGGGCAGCTAATTTCACATTGGTTTCGAACAATCCGCTTAGTTTTGTTTTATTATCCAACGGATAAACTTCTTTTATCATTCCCAAGTTAATTTTCCCTTGTGCATTCAGAGCTAAATAGGTATTAGTCATAGGGTTTTCTATACGAATAGTTGCTTTAAAAGGATTTCCACCAATTAAAAAAGAGAAATTCGAAACATCAATAGTAGTTTCATCGAGCGTACGTCCCGGATTTTTTATACGCGCATCAATTTCTATGTTTTGTACCGATTTTGGCAATTTAGGATATTGAAACCAACCATTCGTCGCTTTCATTTTTAAATCGAAAGCAGGATAAAAATCGCCAATATACTTACCTTTTATTGTACCTTGCATTTCAAAATCACCTCCGGTTTTAATATCTTCGAATGAATTTGCGTAAAACGCAGGAATCAACGAAAGTATCGATTTGAAGTTTGCATTTTCGGTTTTTATGGCAATATCCATATCCCAACCATCCGGCAAGCCTTTTAACCAACCTTCTAACTGAAATGGTAGGTTGTTCAATTGTGATTCGTTTTCGCTGATAATAAATACCATATCGTTCAGATTGGCATTAATATTTGCATTAATTATTGCATTAGCATTCGAAAGATATGAAAAACCATCCCAATAATAGCTTAACGAATCGCATGTTGTTTTTGTTACTAACTTTGAACTATCGGCCGTAAAATCGCCCGAAGTGCTATGATTCAGACCTTTAAAGATAAACTTCATATTTGCCGATTCGTAATTGTATGTTATATCGGCATTGTTAATATTGAATTCTTTTAATTTCCAATGAAAATTCATAGCAGAAGTATCAGCCACTTCCGAAGAGTCTTTTTTCCAAATTTCCCAGTTGGCTTTTCCATTGGGCAGTACACGAACATCAATCTTCGAATCGTTAAATTCTAACTTTCGAATATCGTAACCATTGTTGTTAAATAAACTTTTAATGTTGATAATCAGATTTATATCCTTACTAAAAATCAAGGTGTCTTTGGCAAACTCGTTTTTTCCTATAATTTGAAAGTCTTCTAATTTGATCGAGACATTCGGAAAATTACGAATAAAACTCATATTTACATTCGAAAAATCAATGTTAGCATCGAACATCGAATCTATCTCTGTTTTTGCTTTCTTTTCAATTTTGTCTTTGAAAATAAATGGCAATGCTGCCAAAATAGAAAAAACGACAATAAGTGTAATAAGACTGTAGCTGATTATTTTTCGTAACATGCTGTTGGTGAGAGTTATATGGTTTAAATGAAATTTAGACTTTTGATTATTAAAATACGATTTACAAAGATAGTATTTTGCAAATAAATTAAGCAAATCAGTAGCTAAAAAAACATTTTATATTCAATCATAAAATTATTTATATTCCATTTACTATGAAAAATGAAATTTGGTTTATTTAAAAAAAGTGAAATCATTTGTTTTTAAAGATTCTATTTGTATATTTGCAAAGAATTAAATATGTAAACCCCTAAAATTATTAAATGCCTATTGCTTAAAATTACTTTAAACACTAAATTTAGAAGTAATGAAAAATCTAAATCAATTAGCTGACGAACAGTTGGTTAAGCAGTATGAAGATGGCAACAACGAGGCATTTGAAATCCTACTATCAAGGTATAAATCAAAAGTTTATTCGTACATTTATATTATTGTACGCAATAGAGAATTAACCGAAGATATTTTTCAGGATACTTTTATTAAAGCTATCGCCACAATACAACAAGGTAAATACGTAGAGTCAGGAAAATTTCTTGGCTGGATAAACCGCATTGCTCACAACTTGATTATCGATTATTTTCGACGCGAGAAAAACGAGAACACTGTTTCGAGCGACGGTTTGGAATACGATGTTACTAATAATTCGAAACTCAGCGATAAAAGTATCGAAGATGTAATGTCCAACGAGCAGGTAATGGTCGACTTGGTTCGTTTGATCGATTTTCTACCTCCATCGCAACAGCATGTTATTCGTATGCGTTTTTTCGAAGATTTGAGTTTTAAAGAAATTGCCGAAAAAACAGACGTTAGTATTAATACAGCCTTGGGTCGCATGCGATATGCACTTATGAATATGCGTCGCATTGCATCCGAAAATGGCGTGTATCTTGAACTAAAATAATATTTTTCGAATTATTTTTTGTAAAAATACAATTTTGTTGCAATAGCATCGTTATTATTTCAAACAAAATAATTCGTGATGTTGCCTATGCAAAAGACTACTACTTTTTTAAACAAAACTGTTTTTAAACCCAAAAAAAATGTTGCTACTGCAACCGAAATGCAACCCTCAGAGGCAACTTTAAAAACAATCTTACATTTTGCTGCCGTTTATAGGGTGCAAAAAATTGGTAAAAATCAGTTCGTCGAAACGTATTTGAACTAAAAGAAAATAAGAGATTAAACTATTTAAAGTGTAATCTCTTTTTTATTAAATAGGAGTTAGTTTAAAGTTCTATTCAACTCAGGATAAACTATTCTGGAATGATACATGTTTTTTACTTTATCTTTAAAAACTTGTTTTACTGTTTCAACATCCCGAAAACTAATAGGTGCATCTTTAAACTGTCCATCGGCAATTTGAGAGTCAATCATTTGTTCCACAGCATTACTTATCGACTCATCTGTGTAAGTCCCTAAACTTCGTACGCGTGCTTCTACAGCATCTGCCATCATTAATATTGCCGTTTCTTTACTGTTAGGAAGTGGCCCCGGATAGGTAAAGAGCTCATCATTGGGTTTGATGTCGGGATACATATTGATAAACGAATTGTAAAAATATTTTGTTTTGCTTAATCCATGATGTGTTGTTATAAAATTAATGATTTGCTCTGGTAGGTGACTCTTTTTTGCAATTTCCACTCCAGCCGTTACGTGCCCAATAATAAGCTTAGATGCCTCTTCGAGTGGCATATCTTTAAGTGGATTGTGTGCTCCAAATTGATTTTCGATAAAAAAACCAGGGTTTCGCATTTTGCCAATATCATGATATAGAGCACCTGTACGTACCAAAAGACTATTAGCACCAATTTTTTTGGCTGCCTCGGTTGCCAAATTCGATACTTGTAGTGTATGCTGAAATGTGCCGGGAGCTTTTTCGGCAAACGTAATCATTAAATCACTGTTTACATTAGTCAATTCAACCAAAGTAAGTGCCGAAATCAATCCAAACATTTTTTCGAAAATATATATTAATACATAAGCAAAAAGTAAAATGGTACTGCTTATTGCAAAATATATAATTGGTTGATAATGAATACGTTCAATTTTTCCTTCGGCAATAAATTCAAAAGCCAAATATAAAAACGTGTACGATAAAAATATATACAATGCTGTTTGAGCTAATTGTGATCGTTGTGTCATGTCTTTTAAACTCGATACAGCAACCATCCCAATAGATATCTGCAATAATATAAACTGAAACGGATTATCGACCATAAAAGAGATAATTAACATGGTAATTACATGTGCAAAAAGCGCTGTTCGTGAGTCGAAAAAAACGCGAATGATAATGGGTAAAAGGGCAAAGGGAATCATTAAATAATGAAACAATTGCTGATTAGCCGATAGGGCTGCCAGTCCGGTCATCATTAATAATAAGAGCGATAAGAAGATAAGGTTTCCAAAGTTTTCGTAAATACGAGGACGAAATAAATTTAGATATAGGAAAAAAAGTAATATCAGCACTGAAATAATTATTAATTGACCGATAGTTACTAATGCCGATTGCTCAATAGAAGCTTTACGTTTATCAAATTCAATTTTTAGGGAGCGCAAAATTTTAAAATTCTCAGAATTCACAATTTCACCACGGTCAATAATTCGTTCGCCGGTTTGTACCATTCCCGTTGTTAGCGATAGTCCTTTTAAAATGTCATTTTTCGAATTTTCAGTTGCAATACTGTCGTATATTAAATTTTCAATTAAATAATTATTTAAATTATAATCTCTGATTTTTTCGGGTGCAAGATATAATATCTCTTCGTAAGCAGTTTTTGGAGTTCGTATTTCGGCAACCGATCTTGTTGCTGTATATCTGTTTGGTAAAATACATTTTATATTTTCCGAACCATTTTCGCTGATTTTTTTCATATACTCAGCCGAAATTATACCTTTCGAATATATTTCTTTGAATTTAGAACTGATATAATTCAGATAGTCAGGCTCTTTACCTGTTAATTTTACCTGATCGGCTACTAATTTTTTTATTTGTTTTTGAGCTATAGTTGTATCTGCATTAAAATATATTCCGAAATTCTTCAATAGTAATTTCTTTTCTTTATCAATTTCATGATCGTTTTTATAAATCGGAAAATCAAAAGCCGCAGTAATTAGTTCATAAGACCAAGGCTTGCCAATTTCAAATTGGTACGAAAACTTATTTTGACTCGGGAAAAACTGTACAATTATTGCTATTACACATAGTATTAGACCAATTTTACTTATTGCCTCTAATTGTTGTTTTGTTATATTTAGCTTCATACCCAATTGTTTAATGCAAATTTAATATCAATAAAAAAACCAAAAAGTAAATTCGTTGATGGAACAAAAATTGAAATGTTAAATAATATTTTACTTGTAGAAACGATCAAGTAAATATATTCAAGTAGATGGTTATAGGGGTGCAAAATTAGGAAAAAAATCACATATTCCAATTTTCGAGCATATTATGTCCATTTTAGGGTGTTGATTACAAAAAATATTAGAGGTGTTGTTCGCTTTATAGCTCATAATTACGTAATTATTAAAAATAAATTTTAATTTTGTATGGCTAATAGATCGTAAATCGTGGAATTGATAATTTAATAAATGCAACGTTTTTAAGCGTTACATCATCTTGGTATTAAATGGAACGAAATCGTATAACCGACGAGAAAAAACTAATTGATGGCTGCCGGAATGGCGAATCGTGGGCACAAAAAATTGTGTACAATCAGCACGCTTCGACCATGATGAGCGTTTGCATCCGTTATGTTGGCGACTACGAAACTGCCCGCGATATTTTACAGGAAGGTTTTATTAAAGTTTTCACAAAAATTGACTCCTATACGGGTGCTGGTGCTTTTGGCGGTTGGCTCCGACGGGTTTTTGTAACTACTGCATTGGAGCATTTAAGGCAAAACAATGCACTAAAACAAAGTAAAGAACTCGATGATTATCACAACGAATTTGAAGATTATCAACCTTCAATAATTGATAAAATTACCGCCGATGAATTGTTAGATTGTGTAGCTAAGCTTGCCGAAGGTTATCGAACGGTTTTTAATATGTATGCTATCGAAGGGTATTCGCATGCCGAAATAGCCGATATGTTACAGATTAGCGAAAATACTTCCCGGTCGCAATTTATGAGGGCTCGCAATATACTACAACGCGAAGTAGAAAAATTAATTGGAAAAGAATATGCACAACAATATAAAAAATAACGAACACGACGCTTTTAGCGAAAGCATCCGACAAAAACTCGAAGGGCATCAAACTCCCGTTGAGCCTGCTGTGTGGGATGCAATAGAGGCTGGTGTAATTGCCACAAAAGCGAAAAGAAAAATTCCATTTATATGGTGGTTTACAACTGGTTTGGCAGCTGCGGTGGCATTGCTCTTGTTTGTTACTGTGCCTGCAAATCAGAATGAATCAAATATTGCATCAACTACAAAAAACAGTGTTATTGAAAAATCGAAACCATCTGAAAGTGTGGCTCCGAAAAATCAAATAATTGCCTCAACTTCAGCTAATAATATTTTAAAAATTAAACCAACTATTTCCGAACAAGAGAAAACTGACAAAATTATTAAACCAACTAAAACCGAAAGTCCCAATTTTAAATATGAAATGTCTCAAAATGAAATTGTTACCGTAAATAACACAAAAGTAGTTAACGAAATTCCGACTGAAACGACTGCCGATTTTGTACAAATTGAAAATAAATCGACAAATGAAACGTCTACCGATTCGATGGTTTCTTCGCCAAATACAACCCCAAGCGAAAAACTTCAACTCAAAAAAGAAGATTGGACTGACCCGTTGAAAGAGAAAAGCAATCGCAACTGGGAGTTGGTAGCTATGGTTGGAAGTGCCGGAAAATCGAACAGTAATACAATGTCGGCTCCGGTACTCGATTACAGCCCTCGTATGGGAGTTGTGGCTGCCAAAAATGCTAACACCTATATTTTTGCACCCGAAGATTTTAGCGATAAAACTTATTTAGCACCCGTAGCGGCTGGTTTTGCAATAGCGCGAAAAATATCGCCTGTTTTGAGTGTCGAAAGTGGTATTACATATACCTATTTACTTACAATGTTTAAAAATAATACAATTGACTCAAAACTCCATCTGCACTATATTGGTTTACCTGTGCGTGCTGTTTACGATTTTTCGACCAACAATAAGTGGTCGTTTTATACAGCAGTGGGTGGAATGGTAGAAAAGGGTTTATGGTCAATTTATGTACAAAACCAAAATAATCCGAACAGTATAATTACAACTACTGTTTCTGATAAAATAAATGGTTGGCAATTTTCGCTAAATACATCTGTTGGTGGCGCATACAGCATATACAAAAATACGGCTATCTATTTCGAACCTAAATTATCGTATTATTTTGATACAGACCAACCTATTAGCATTCGTACCGAAAATAAGTTAGTTATTGGTTTTGAAGGGGGTTTACGTTACAAATTTTAAAAAATAAAGAAATTATGAAAGCAATGAAAAAATTAATGTTCCTATTTGCACTAATTGTATTTGCAATGGGCTGCGATAAAGACCCGATTACAATTATCGAAGATGCAAAACCAATTGTTTTAAAAGTGGAACTTCAAAAGCGTGTAAATCAGGACAATGCATTTGCATTTGATTTATTGAAACAAACAATAAATGCTTCGAAAGAGGCAAATGTTACCGTTTCGCCATTGAGTGTAAGTATAGCGTTGGGCATGACCTGGAATGGTGCCATGGGTACTACAAAATCGGAAATGGAAACCGCCTTGAAAATGAGCGGACTGTCAGCAAGCCAAATTAACGAATACTACAAAGTTATGTTAACCGAACTTCCTGTAATCGACCCATCTACCAAATTAAGCATTGCAAATTCGATTTGGTATAAAAAAGATTTCAGCGTAAAATCGGATTTTCTGGCGATTAATAAGGAAAACTTTAATGCTTATATTAAAGAACTCGATTTTTCGCAAGCGTGGGCAAAAGATTCAATTAATAATTGGTGTTCGGCAAAAACAAACGGACTTATTCCAACAATTATCGACGAAATTCCTTCAAATGCAATGATGTATCTTGTTAATGCAGTGTATTTTAAAGGTATCTGGTCGCAGAAGTTTGATAAGAAAAACACAACAGAATCAACATTTACCAACGAAACCGGTAACAGTGTTAATGTAAATATGATGCACCAACAAGATACCTTGGGATATGCTTCGGATGCTATGGGGCAATATGTCGACTTAACGTATGGTAATAAGGCATTTAGCATGACGGTAATAGTTCCAGAATATGGCAAAACTGTAAGCGACTTACTTAAAAATCTGACCATTGAAAAGTGGAATGAAATAATTGCTAATTTGCAACAACGTGAAATTATTTTGCACCTTCCGCGTTTCAAAAGCGAAAATAAATTTTTGCTCAACGAACCACTCAAAACCATGGGTATGCCAACAGCTTTTACCGAAAATGCCGATTTTACTAAAATTTCGGATGCAAGGCTCATGATTTCGAGGGTACTACACAAAACATATATTGCTGTTGATGAAGATGGTACGGAAGCTGCCGCAGTTACAGCTGTAGAAATGGTTAAAACGTCGATGCCCGTAATTCCTGAAGTGCGAGCTAACCGACCTTTTGTTTTTGCAATTCGCGAAAAAAGTACAGGAGTTATTCTTTTTATTGGTAAAATGGGAAATGTAGAAAAATTTTAAAACTCAAATAAAATTACAATTATGAAACAGTTTAATAGTTTATTATTTGCTCTTGTTGCAATAATATTAGTTTCGTGCGAAAGCGGTGTTACCGAAAAGATAACCTACAAAATTAACGAACCGGTATTTATGACCAAAGAGGCTTTTAGAGCTTCAGTTAAAGTAAATACAACAGCCGAAGAAATAGTAACATTAGGTAAAATATGCTTTTATGAGGGGTATTTGTATATTTCGGAGCCTCAGAAAGGCATTCATATTATCGACAACCGAAATCCTTCAAGCCCACAAAATATTGGATTTATCGAAGTACTCGGTAATGCCGATTTGGCTATTCGCGACAACCTGCTTTATGCCGATTCGTTTGTCGATTTGGTTTGGTTTGATGTTTCAAATCCTGCTGCACCAACAATTAAAGGTCGCTTAAACGATATTTTTCCAACTGCATTGCCTATTATGATTAACGAATATGGCTACGATTATACCAAAACCTACGAAGAAAATGAAAATGGCATTGTGGTGGGATGGAACGTTGTAGAGCGTACCGAAGATATTAAAGATTATAAAGGCTCATGGTGGGGCTGGGGTGGTGGAATGCTCGATGACAGATTCGTATCTATGGAAACCTCATTTGGTGCATCGAATGGTTCATCGAATGGAGTAAATGGTTCTATGTCGCGCTTTAGCTTGTACGATAATAAATTGTATGTGGTATTGAATAATTATATGTCGATTTTCGATCTTACGGGCTCAAAACCAACCAAGGCCGGCGAAAGTATGTATATTGGATGGAATGTGGAAACAATTTTTAGTTATAAGGACAATATGTTTATGGGTACACCTACAGGAATGATTATTTATTCGGTAAAAGACCCACTGAAACCTGAATATCAGTCGAGTATTACGCATGCTTTTGGCTGCGATCCTGTGGTTGTTGATAACGATTTAGCGTATATAACAGTACGTTCGGGAAATACTTGTGGACAAAACACCAACGAATTAATAATTGTAAATGTAGAAAATGTGAAAACGCCTCAATTTGTTGTTTCGTACAATATGGTCAGCCCCAAAGGTTTAGGAATAGATGCCGGAAAATTGTTTTTGTGCGATGATGGCTTAAAAATATTCCAAATTACAAATAATCCAAGAGATTTGGATGATAACTTGATTAAACATGATAAAGGAATGGCCGGTTTTGATTTGATTCCGTTCAATAATACTCTAATGATGATTGCCGAAGATGGGCTTTATCAATACGATTACAGCAATACTTCGGATATTCGCTTGCTTAGTAAACTCAGTTTTGCAAAGAAATAAGCTGTATGCTTTTTTATAATTTTGACAAATACGCGACCAGACTACTTTTGGTCGCGTATTTTATTTTTCTTCTCTTAGTAAAACTCTAAAAACTGAACCTACATTATTTTGTGTTGTAAACGAAATTTCGCCTCCGGCAGTTTCCACAATATTTTTAGTAATAGAAAGCCCCAGCCCCATGCCGGTAGATTTTGTAGTGAAATTGGGGTTGAAAACTTTATTTTGCAATTCGACTGGTATTCCATTTCCATTGTCGGCAATTGTTATTACTACCTGATTATTCTCTGTTTTTAAAGTTACAATAATATTGCCTTTACAGTCGTTGGGGATGGCTTGAATGGCGTTTTTTAAAAGATTATTGAATACTTGTAACATTTGCTCAGGGTCGGCAAGAACAAATACATTTTCAGTTGGCCCGTTGTACTGAATAGTTATTTCTTCGTTGTTGGTACTGAAAAGCTGCGTTGTGAGATAAAGTTTTGACGCTATATCAATTCGTTCGAAGCGAGCTTCGGGCATACGTGCAAAATTAGAGAAAGTGCCTGCAATCCGCGATAGATTATCGATTTGCTCTACCAATGTTTCGGTCGATTTTGCAAAATAATCATCAAATCGTTCATCGTTCATGTTTTTGGTGCGTTGCAATTGTTGCAACGTGAGCTTCATAGGCGTAAGCGGATTATTAATTTCGTGCGCAATTTGTCGTGCCATCGTTCGCCAAGCCGATTCGCGCTCGGTTTGAGCCAGTAAGCGTGCGCTTTGCTCCAGTTCCTCGATAGTTTTGTTGTATTGCTTTACCAGCTGACCAATTTCATCATTTTCGTTGTAATCAATTTTCTCATTTCGTTGGCCAAAACGCATTTTTTTTAGCTTGTTTTCTATCATTTTAAGTGGCGCCGAAAGTTGTTTGCCAATAATAAAACTGAGCAAAACCGACAACAATGCAATTATCAGATAGATATGTACAATGACGGCTAAAAAATCCTCAATCTCGCTCCGAATCTCTTCGGTACTTACATAGAGCGGAATGGCAATGTAACCTATTTGAAGAAAATCGCCATTGTAAAAATCGGTATATCCTGTCAAAAAGCGCAGTTCACCAATATATTCTTCCTGATTCAAAGTTTGGTTGTTGCCAAAATAAGGCTCGGGAGCAATTTGCCGTCCAATCAGTTTTTTATTGTAAATAAGTGGTTGCGAACTTCCTGCCAATCGACCGTAATTGTCGTATACATTAATGTCGGTTTGGTAAATATACGAAAGCTCCTGTAAGTCAAAATTCAAACCCTGTGCGTTTGCAGTCGAGATGTCCTCCGTCCAATAGTATTTATCCTGAAGTGCATTCTGAATATAGCTCTTTTTTTTGTTGATTTCGGCAATCTGTTGCTCCTTGTATTTCGAAGTTATAAACGTAACCGACACATAAAATATGCCGATAAAACTTACCAAAAGCAACAGTACAAAAGCAAATTGGTATTTGGAACTTAAACTCGAATAGGGCGAGGTGTTTTTTCGTTTTCCATTAATTAGCCATACAAACACAAAGCCAATAGCCAAATTAAATAGCAGTATATAAGCAAAATAAAGAAGGTAGTTTAAAAAATGATATTGATTTAATTCCGTTATTACAACACAATTATCTGTGTTCGGTTGGTAAACATAATAGGTTTTTTTTGCAGAAGTAAATTTATAAAAAAGATTTTCTCTTTTGGGTAAAAATGTGTTTTTTTCCGGAAATTTGTAGTTTTCAGAGCTGTATACAAGCAAGTCTTTGTGGTAGCGGGCTACTGCAATTTTCAATTGCGTTTGTATGTCCGATTCCGATGAAATCAGAAATTTAGGGAAACTATAACTTTTAAAATTTTTACGCGGAGTAAGTGTCATAAATAAAGTAAGCTCTTCGCCTTTTGCTGTAATTAGTTGGAAGTCACCCATGTAGGTGATGTCATATAGCGTAGATGTGAATGCATAAAAACTCGTTTTTTCGATGGGAATACCAGCACTTTCGAGCAGGTTTTTGTTTTGTCCGTAAAGTGCCGAGTTTTGCTTTACAACCGACAGTTGAATATTATATTTATTCCAATAACCGCGCAGGTAGTTTTCAGTTAAATAGTCGCTTACGTTATCAATCGAATTCGTGTTTTGTACTAATTTTCCAATTTTTGTATCGCTCGAAATTTGACCGTAAAGCTCTTCGAGCAATATTTCTGTTACTTTGTCGTTCTCCGAATTTCCGTTTATTGATATGTTTTCGGCAAGCACTTGGTATTTGCTTTCAGTTTTCTTTTTGGTGAGCATAGCCGAGTTTTCGACCAAAAAAAGCGTAAAAAACAAAATCCAAATTGCACTTAACACATAATAATTTTTTTTCCGTGAAATAAAATAGGGTATGTAAAATCCAACATACATAAATAGCAGGAAAAGTAAAATCCGACTTGTGTCGATATAATCTGTAATGAACACCAAGATGGCTATCGCAATAAGAACTAAAATATCTGTCCAAATTGTGGTTCGCAGTCCAATTGCTATGATACTGTAATTATGACTTTTGAAAAACAATAAGGCAAATGATATACCCCACAGCAGCATTAAAAAGTGTAACCAAATCACACCTTTGTCTAAATCGTGCAGCGAAAGTATGTTTATCGGCATACCTGAGTGAAGCACCAACCCTTTGAGAATGAAAAATATAAAAATGAAAAATGCTGCTGCAACAAATTGCAATGCTATTGACTTTAGTTTTTTTCGATTAAAACTAATACTTACGTGCAAGAAAAAAACATATAAGCTTACAAAAACAAAAGCTGTAAGAATGGTGAGGTGAATGATGGAAGCCAACAGAAAGCCTGATGAATAATCGAAGGCGGATGAAAGCACTTCGTAGTAGAGTAAATGTGGAAATTTAAAGTATAAACTTGCCACTACAATTGCTGACAAAAGAAGTAATGCGGCAAGAAACCGGCTAAATGTCAGTGTTTTAATTTTGAAAAAATGCTTGATTCGAGCTAAAACAATAAGAATGCAAATTAAACATATAAATTGAAAAGTAAAACCTGCAATTCCATAATTTTGATTTAATATTACTTGCGACGGAATTTTGAACGAAAATAGATAGTTTCCCTTTAGGTCGATGAAAGCCCATTTGTCCGACTTATTTCCACTTTCAATATCAATACCTTGGTCAATATCAAATCCAGAGGCATATTTATTGACAAGTTGGTTGTTTACAATCGGATAATTGTTTTTTATTCGAATAACACTTGCCAAAATTCCTTGTTTTGTTTTTGTAAAATAGCTTATACAATGAGCATTAGTCGAAATAAAATATTCCCATTTACCTTCATTTTTGAGTGGTATATTGGTAATGTCGGTATAGTTTGCCGACCAATATAGTAGTTCATTGTTCTCGCTTATAAGGTAATAACTGATGTCGTTTTTAGCAAAATTTACATTGAAAAATGAATCAATGGTATCGTTATTTAGTCTGTCTTTGAGGCGTTTTAGGTTTTTTTCGGCTTCGCTTTGTTTTTCGGATAAGTGTTTTCCAAATTTTTCAAAGTTTATCGGTTTGTTTTCCGATTTATAATACAAAACTTCAAACAATATGCCCGCAACAAAACTTAACAGTAATGTAACAATAACTATATTTTTTGAAATTAAATGCCTCATTCTCTTTTCTTTATAAATTTTATGAACTTTACAAACTTTACAAACTTTACAAACCTTACATACCTTACAAACTTTATGAACCTTATAAACTACTGATGATGATAGGGTTCTCCCCGCAAAATTGTAAATGCTCTATACAGTTGCTCTGCAAAAATAATGCGAACCATTTGATGCGAAAACGTCATTTTCGACAATGAAATGAGTCCGTTTGCTCGGCTGTAAACCCGTTGCGAAAATCCGTATGGACCGCCAACAACAAAAACCATGCGTTTTTGATTTCCCATTAATTTTTTTGATACAAACTCCGAAAAATCTACCGAGCCGTACTGTTTCCCATTTTCGTCTAACAAAATAACTTCATCCGTAGGCTCAAATACTCTTAATAATAAATCAGCCTCTTTTTCTTTTTGCTCTGCTTCAGTCAGGTTGCGGTTATTTTTAAGCTCAGGTATTGCTATGTAATCGAAAGGTATGTAGTGCTTTAATCGTTCCTGGTAATCGTTTTGTAATTCAATTAAATGCTTGTTAATAGTTTTTCCTATTGTTAAAAATACGATTTTCATGCTTAATTTGCGTTGGCTAATTAGTTTGGTGTATTATTTGCTACTAAAAGAAAAAAGTAAAATAATTGGTGTAAGTCTGATATTTCTTGTATTTTTGCAATCAAATTCGCGTAAGCGAATGCAAATATGCGATTTTTTAACGAGAATCGGAACTGTTAAACCTATTTTTTACACTAAATAAAGGACTTAAAATAAAATGAAATCATGAAAGCAACTAAGTTTTTACTAATCAGTTTGTTTGTTTTTACGGCATTAACTTTTGTAAATGCTCAATCCAACGAAATATCGTCTGAAATTATATCGGCACTCGACGACGGAAATGCCTCGGAAATAAATAATATTCTCAGTGCCAATGTGGAGCTTGTGATTGGCAACAAAAACGATGTTTTTAGCAAACAGCAGGCGTCCGGAATAATCAACGATTTTTTCAGAACAAACAAGGTAAGCTCGTTTCAGGTAATCCACAAAGGCAATAAAGATGCTGCCAGCTTTGCTATTGGCACTTTAAAAACCTCGGGAGGTAACTTCCGCGTTTATGTTCTCACTCGCAAACAAGGGTCAACTCCGTTAATTCAACAACTCAGAATAGAATCTTCAAATGACTGATAATTTCGAACAATTAATTAATTTGTGGTTTGCCGAAGATATTGGCGATGGCGACCATACCACGCTTTCGTGTATTCCGGCTACGGCTATCGGCCAATCGCAGCTCATTGTAAAAGAAAATGGTGTGTTGGCTGGTGTAGAGGTTGCTCGTAAAATTTTTAAAGCTTTCGACCCCGAGCTAAAAATGACAGAATTTATCTCCGATGGTGCCGAAGTGAAAGTGGGTGATATTGCTTTTGTAGTGGAAGGTCGTATTCAATCGCTATTGCAAACAGAGCGACTTATGCTCAATGTAATGCAACGTATGAGTGGTGTTGCCACGCGTACGAGTCAGTATGTGAAAATGTTAGAAGGAACAAAAACTCGTGTTCTCGATACGCGAAAAACCACTCCGGGACTTCGTTTGTTGGAAAAAGAAGCCGTTAAAATTGGTGGCGGTGTGAATCACCGAATTGGTTTGTACGATATGATTTTGCTTAAAGATAATCATGTGGATTTTGCCGGTGGAATTGATAAGGCCATTTTACGTGCACAAGATTACTTGAAAGAAAAGGGCAAAAATTTAAAAATAGAAATTGAAGTCCGTAGCTTCGACGAACTGGCTCAGGTAATGGCGATTGGTGGTGTCGACCGCATAATGTTAGACAATTTTTCAGTCGAAAATACACGCAAAGCAGTTGAAATTATTGACGGAAAATTCGAAACGGAATCGTCGGGAGGAATTACTTTCGAAACACTGCGTCAGTACGCCGAATGCGGTGTCGATTACATTTCGGTGGGAGCATTGACGCACTCGGTTAAAAGTCTGGATTTGAGCTTTAAAGCACTTTAAGTTTGCCCGTTGGGCGTTATTTGGGCTACGCCGTTATTTGCTTCGCGTTATTAGGCAACGCCGTTATTTGTGCTTCGCACGTTATTAATTGTTATTATTATAGACATTCGACTTTAGAACATCGACTTTAGACTTCTGTTTTTCCGTCGTCCGTTGTCCGTCGTCTGTCGACTTTTAAAAAATGCTCATAAAACTATTCGAAGACAATCCGAATGTGGCTGAAATCCGACGGATTGCGGCTGTTGTTCGTAATGGAGGGGTAATTATTATTCCTACGGATACCGTATATGCTTTTGCCTGCGATATTTTCAACAATGCGGGAGTAGAGTTTATTGCAAAAATTAAAAACCACGACATGCGACGGGCTAATCTTTCGTTTATTTGCCATGAGTTGAGCGAAGTAAGCGAATATGCTAAAATGGACGATGAGGCTTTTAAACTAATGAAACGCAACTTGCCTGGTCCATTCACAATAATTCTTCCCGGAAGCAACCGACTACCCAAGCTTTTTAAAAACCGAAAAACTGTCGGCATTCGTATTCCGGCAAATAATATTGCCTTACAGCTTGTTCGGGAGTTGGGAAATCCACTTATGGTAAGTTCCATTTTTACCGACGAAGATACAACTGAATATATTACCGACCCCGAACTTATTGAAGAAAAATTCGGCCATCAGGTTGAATTAGTGATTGATGCGGGGTTTGGCGGTATGGAACATTCCACTATAGTTGATTGTACGGCCGACGAACCTGAAATTATTCGTGCTGGTGCCGGAATATT
>Ga0247840_10002899_pt1 | contig 29783 bp, 22 predicted proteins | sample LaCruzMarch2015__FD_192404 | JGI IMG/M metagenome (GOLD analysis project Ga0247840, IMG submission 192404) | Freshwater microbial communities from meromictic Lake La Cruz, Castile-La Mancha, Spain - LaCruzMarch2015_17m | ecosystem: Environmental > Aquatic > Freshwater > Lake | place: Spain...
ACTGCGTCGTGTCTTCTGCGTTTGGCTTTCATTTTCGATGGTCTTTCAGGTTGTGGTTTTCCACACCCGAACGCCACCGCTTTTTATAGCTTACCAACTGGTCCGAATTCCGGGGTCCACCTCAGACTGGGGAGCAGAATCGGGAAAATTCTGCCATGAATAAATCTTCAATCAAATATGCATTAGCCATGCTGCTTGCAGCGGGTTTCGTGTCTCAAGTCCCCGCCGCAGACAAAGGTTCCGGCAAGCAGACAAAAAAACCCAACATCCTCATCATCTGGGGCGATGACATCGGATGGTGGAATATTTCCGCCTACAACCACGGCCAGATGGGCTACAAGACGCCGAACATCGACTCCATCGCAAAGTCAGGCGCGATGTTCACCGATTGGTATGGGCAGCAGAGTTGCACCGCCGGTCGTTCCTGCTTCCTCACCGGCCAGTCGGGTTTCCGCACCGGCCTGCTGAAGGTCGGCCTGCCGGGCGCCAAGGAAGGCTTGCAGGCCCGCGACGTGACGATCGCGGAGCTGCTCAAGGCCCAGGGTTACGTCACCGGTCAGTTCGGCAAGAACCACCTTGGTGACCTCGATGAGCACCTGCCGACCGCGCACGGCTTCAACGAGTTTTTCGGTTCGCTCTACCACCTCAACGCCGAGGAGGAACCCGAACATCCCGATTATTTCAAAGATCCGGCGATGATCAAAAAATTCAACACTCGCGGCATCATCCACAGCTGGGCCAATCCGAATGGCACGCAGAGGATCGTGAGCACCGGTCCTCTCACGAAGAAACGGATGGAAACCTGTGATGAAGAATTTACCAAGGAAACACTGCGCTTCATGGAGGACGCCAAAAAGGCGGATAAGCCGTTCTTCATCTGGTGGAACTCCACCCGCATGCACATCTGGACGCACCTCAAGCCGGAAAGTGAAGGCAAGACCGGCCTCGGCATCTACCCCGATGGAATGGTCGAGCACGACGGACACGTCGGCCAGATTCTCGCCAAGCTCAAGGAACTCGGACTCGATGAGAACACGATCGTCATGTATTCCACCGACAACGGCGCGGAAAAATTCTCCTGGCCCGACGGCGGTTCGTCGCCTTTCCGCAACGAGAAGGCCAGCAACTGGGAAGGGGCCTATCGTGTGCCCTGCGCGATCCGTTGGCCTGGAGTCATCCAGCCCGGCAGCGTTCTCAACGACATCTACTCCCATGAGGACATGTTGCCCACGCTGCTCGCCGCAGCCGGCGTGCCGGACGTCAAGGAGCAGCTCCTCAAGGGCATGAAGGTCGGCGACAAGACCTTCAAAGTGCATCTCGACGGTTACAACCTGACCGACTCGCTGGCTGGCAAGTCTCCCAGCCCGCGCCGCGAGTTCTTTTACTTCAACGACGACGGTTCGCTTGTGGCGCTGCGCTTCGACCAGTGGAAGATGGTCTTCTCCGAGCAGCGCGCGATTGGTCTGGATGTCTGGCAGGATCCGTTCGTGCCGCTGCGTTTTCCGAAGCTCTTCAACCTGCGCTCCGATCCCTTCGAGATCGCAGACCACGAAAGCATCAACTACGGCAAATGGCGGATCGATCATGCTTTCCTTCTTGTTCCGGCGCAACAATACGTCGCCGGATTCCTCTCCACGTTCAAAGAATTCCCGCCGAGCCAGAAAGCCGGCAGCTTCAGCCTCGACCAGGTGATGGAAACTCTCCAGAGCGCTCCATAGGGCGGCAGCTGAGTCTGCGCCGGCTCAATGCATTGTCGGCCAGCAGCCGCGCAAGGACGGATGATGGATTCGAAGCGAAGGATCCTTCCGGATCCAGCCTGGCACTCCCTTTTCGTCCACAAACGCAACGCCGATCGGCATGTCGAGTTTCTCGTCGGCGAGCAAGGTCATCTCTTCGCGTGCCTGATCGGAGGCGGCGATCCATTCCTCCTTCAACTCGAAGGGATCGAGATTGCGGGCCTGGATTTTATCAAGCTCCATCGGATTGATCCTGGCAAACCGGATCATCATCTTGAGGAGGGACAGCGGGTTGAATCCCGGGTCTTTCCCGCAGGCGGCCCAGACGACGGCCTCGAGCGGATACCGACGGCGAAGTTCGACCATATCAACATAATCGCGGGTCTCCATTCGGGAGGACAGCGCCAGCGCCTTGTTGGTCGCCATGTCGAAAAGATGCAGCCTCCAGCCGAGCAGGTCGTCTGGCACAATCGGAAAAAACCGGAACGCCGAGTCGTGCGCCCAGTCGAGTTCGACATGCAAGTCGTCCCGGCGGACACGTGCCTTGCGGAATGACGACGGTTTCGACCACTCCTCGTTGCGCTCGATCTTTTCGACATGGAATCCGGCCGCTTCCAGCGCGGCCACGTCCTTCTCGCTGGCGGCGACCAAGTCATCGACAGCCTCATGGAAAACATCGAAGTCGTGCGAGTAGCGGGCGGAATCCTCCGGCGCATTCAGCACGAGACCGCCCGCAAAGTGGCTGGCCTCCGAGCGGTTGCCAACCAGAACGCCAAGGACTTCTTTTTGGAACGGCGTTAGAGGCATCGCTTCAATTCCCTCGCGGCCGCCCAGGCACGCTTGTCCCCGTATTCCCGCAAGTGCTCGATGACCAGCCGCACATCGTCCTCATAGCGAACCTTCGCCCCCGGATTCCAGAACCAGAAGCACCCGGAAAATTTCCGCACGAGATCGGTGGCCAGCGCCACCACCTCGGGCGACGCGGGCACACGCGCGGCGTAGCTGGCGGCAGGTTCCTCGACTTTCACGCTCAAACCATAGCCCAAAACAAAGCTGCCGACAATCCGGATCCTTCATGAGTCTGGGTTGGAGGCTGCACAAGCTGTGCGAGTAGTCGTGTTATTACTTCCGAAACGGCCTAAGAATTTGGTGGCGGCGCGGAGAAATTATGCTATCCAGCCGACACGATGAAAACTGCCCGTTTTAACCGCTCCCGGAGCGCAGCCGGAAACCGTCATCCTGCAACCGGATTCCCCTGCCGACGCCTGCTGGAAATAACCATGCATCTTTGCATCTGGTCGCTTATCCTGACGGGCGGCACATCCTTTGCGGCGGATCATTCGAACTCTTCCAAAGCTCCTGCTTCGTCGATCCAAATCACCGGTACGCCGGGTTCACCCGACGCAACCACTACGATCCCCGGCAACCAGCTTCCCGCGCCAGATCCGAAGTTCGGCGGCGTGATCAAGGACGCCGCCCTGCAGTCCAAAGCGTGGTGGGCACCGCGCGTTGTCCCGCCCAAACAGGCGCCCAATATCCTGCTCATCATGACCGATGATTCGGGCTTCGGCGTTCCAAGCACGTTCGGCGGCGTCATTCCAACACCGACGATGGACCGCATCGCGAATTCGGGTCTGCGCTACAATAACATCCACTCGACCGCGCTCTGCTCGCCGACCCGCGCCGCGCTGATCACCGGGCGCAACCACCACTCGGCGGGCTTCGGCGTGATCTCCGAGCAGTCCACCGGTTTCCCTGGCTACAACAGTATCATTGGGAAAGACAAGGCGACCATTGGGCGGATCCTACTCGACAACGGCTACGCGACGTCTTGGTTCGGCAAGGACCACAACGTCCCGGCATTCCAAGCAAGTCAGATCGGGCCGTTCAACCAGTGGCCGACCGGGCAGGGGTTCGAGTACTTTTACGGCTTCGTCGGCGGCGACGCGAATCAATGGCAGCCGAACCTCTTCCGTGGCACCACCCAGATCTACCCGTTCCTGGGCAAGCCGGGATGGAACCTCATCACCGGCATGGCGGATGATGCCATCGACTACCTGAACCGGGTCAACCAGATCGATCCGAACAAGCCATTCTTCTGCTACTACGTTCCAGGCGCCACGCACGCGCCGCATCATCCGACCCAGGAATGGGTGGACAAGATCCACGCCATGCATCTCTTCGATGACGGTTACGAAAAACTGCGCGAGCGGATTTTTGAGAATCAGAAAAAACTCGGCGTCATCCCTGCGGACACCCAGCTTGAGCCTTGGCCAAAAGACGTGATCAAGCCCTGGGACCAGCTCACAGACGAGGAGAAGAAGCTCTTCATCAGGCAGGTCGAGGTGTTTGCGGCCTACGAGGCCTACAACGATTATGAGATGGGCCGCGTCGTCCAGGCGATCGAAGACATGGGCAAACTCGACGACACGATCATCATCTACATCAACGGCGACAACGGCACCAGCGCCGAGGGCGGCCCGCTTGGCACCCCGAACGAAGTCGCATTTTTCAATGGAATCAACATGATGCCCGTCGCAGACCAGATGAAATGGTATGATGCCTGGGGCACCGAGCAGACCTACAACCATATGTCGGCGGGCTGGTCCTGGGCGTTTGACACGCCGTTTACATGGTTCAAGCAGAACGCTTCGAAGCTGGGCGGCGTCCGGCAGTGCATGGCCGTCTCCTGGCCCGGCCACATCAAGGACAAGGGCGCGCTCCGCGAGCAGTTCATGCATGTGATCGATGTCGTTCCGACTCTGCTCGAGATTTGCGGCATTTCCGCTCCCGAGACGGTGGACGGGATCAAGCAGGCCCCCATCGAAGGCACCAGCTTCGCCTACACGTTTGATCAAAAGAACGCCAAGGCCCCCACGAAGCACACCACCCAATATTTCGAGATGATGGGCCAGTGGGCCTTGTATCACGAAGGCTGGCTGCTCAGCACCCAGGTGAACCGCGCGCCATGGGAAGCCTTTGGCCCCGCCAATCCTGACCCCCTCAACAACCAGACTCTGGAACTTTACAACCTGAACAAGGACTTCAGCCAGTCGCAGAACATTGCCGACAAGAATCCGGACAAGGTGAAGGAACTGAAAGCCATGTTCATCGATCAGGCGAAAAAGTTTGAAGTCTTCCCGCTCGACGCCTCGGTGGCAGCCCGCATCGTGGCTCCGCGCCCGAACATCACGGCCGGCCGCACGGAATTTGTTTACAAGCACCCGATGACCGGCCTCCCGCAGGGCGATTCTCCATTCCTTCTCGACAGTTCCTACACCATTACCGCAGACATCACTGTTCCCGAAGGCGGTGCGGAAGGAATGATCCTGACATCCGGCGGCCGCTTTGCCGGCTACGGCTTCTACCTCCTCAATGGCAAGCCCGTCTTCCTCTGGAATCTCGTGGACCTCAAACGCATCAAGTGGGAAGGCCCTGACGCACTCGCACCCGGCAAGCACACCCTGGAATTTGACTTCAAATACGACGGCCTCGGTCTCGGCACGCTCGCTTTCAACAACATGAGCGGACTCGGCCGCCCGGGCACCGGAGTTCTCAAGGTGGACGGCAAGGAAGTCCAAACCATCACCATGCCGCACACCCTGCCCATGATCCTGCAATGGGACGAGAGCTTTGATATCGGATCCGACACGCTCACCGGCGTGAACGACGCCGACTACCAGCCGCCGTTCCCGCTCACCGCCAAGCTCGACAAGCTGACGATCAAAATCGACCGCCCACAACTCCCGCCCGAGGAAATCAAGAAACTTGAGGAGGCCATGAAACAGGCCGCCGACGCGAAGTAACACCCAAGCCCGTCGCGCGCTGCACAAATTCAAACCAACACAAACATCTCATGAAATACAAAATAACCATCGGAGAAGCCGCTGCGGTCACCGCATCGCGGAAGGCAGTGAAAATCAGCTTGCTGGCGGCCGCCATGCTCACTTCGGCTCTGGCACCATCTTTTGCGCAGGCACCGTCCACGGATTTGCCCAAAGTGTTCTCCGACGGCGTCGGTGCAAAAACGCAACGCGTCAAAAACATAAACCAGGTGCGTTACATCGAGATGTATCTTGCGGCCCGGGATCCAAAAACCGGGGACTTCCTTGGCGCATGCTACAACTCGTCCATCCTTCCCTCGGATATTCCCGCTTCCAAGGATACCTCGCCTCAGAATCTGCTCGAGGGTCTGAACTTCAAAAACATCAAGAAGGAATTCGGTGTGGCCGCTGCGTCCCTGAATGGTCCGAAACTCTGGATGTGTGATTGGTTCGAAGCCGATGTGGGAGTCACAAGGGTGTTCAATGGCATCAAGGCCCAGTGGTGTGCCCAAACTGAACATGGGCAAGGACACCAACGTCAACAAAGTGCCTGCCTACAAACCATTCCATATCGCGCGGAAGAGCTCCGTCGGTTGGAATAAAGGCACCAAGGTCCTGTTACTCGACGACCCTCAAGGCAACACATGGATCATGAAGGGCTTCCAGCAAGGACTCACACCGCAGCATACCTACAAGGAATTTGTCGCCGCCGGTGCTAACAACTTCAAGAAGCTCCCGCCGGGCTGGAAGTTCCGGGTCAAGACGCTCGACAAGGACTACATCGAGACGCCTAAGAACGGGGTCGCAACGATCTTGTCGGATGAGTTTTTCAACGTCTATGACAAGACCGGGCCGGGAATGGGCAACTACAAACCGTAGCCAACGAAATCATCGGCGCGGGCTGCTCATGTAAGTGTGGCTGGCGCTGTTTTCAGACAATCTCCAACCTTTCAAAAGCCACTATGAAAACAACGAAGAGCAGCTTCCTGCAAACCATCATGACCGCCATCTTTGCCGCGGTCGTATTGCTCGCAGGTCCGGATATGAGTCGGGCCAGAGAGAATGCCCTCGAGGCCGTGCCGCTCGGCGTCGAGGCCTATATCTACGGCTATCCGCTGGTTACGATGGAGATGACCCGGCGTGTGATGACCAACGTCGAGAAACCCGAAGGCTCGCGCGCTCCGATGGGCCAGTTTGTCCGGATGCGGGAGTATCCGAATGCGCAATTCCGCGATGTGACCGCGCCGAATGCCGACACGCTCTACACAACGGCATGGCTCGATGTGGGCAAGGAACCGTGGGTGCTCACGCTACCCGAAATGAACGACCGATATTTCCTCTTCCCCATGCTCGACGGATGGACCGATGTGTTTCAGGTTCCCGGGAAGCGCACCACCGGAACAGGTCCGCAAAAATACGCGATCACCGGCCCGGGTTGGAAGGGCACCCTGCCGGAGGGCGTGACGGAGTATAAGTCGCCAACCGGCATCGTCTGGCTCCTCGGGCGCATTTATTGCACGGGAACGCCGGAGGACTACGCTGCCGTTCACAAGATCCAGGATGCGATTTCGGTCGTGCCTTTGAGTTCCTATGGCAAAGCCTACACGCCCCCCGCAGGCAAGGCGGATCCCACCATCGACATGAAGACGGCGGTGCGCGAACAGGTTAACTCGCTGAGCGCGGACGAGTATTTCACCCTCCTTGCCCAACTGCTGAAAGACAACCCGCCAAACGCAGCCGATCAACCCATGGTGGAAAAGCTCGCCAAGATCGGCATCGAGCCCGGCAAGCCGTTCGATGGAAGCAGGCTCGACCCGCTGGCCAAAGAGGCCTTCGCTGTGGTTCCCAAGATCGCCAACGAGAAAATCATGATGCACCTGAAAGGCGGCATCCTCACCGGCGACATGAAGCTGCAAAACGGCTGGCTTTTCACGACCAAGACCGGCCTCTACGGAACAAGCTACCTCCAGCGGGCCCTCATCACTGCCATCGGCCTCGGTGCGAACCGACCGGAGGACGCGGTTTATCCCACGTCCGAAGGCCCCGACATTTTTAGTAATTACACCGGCAAGAAGAAATACGTGATGCACTTTCCCAAAGGCCAATTGCCGCCGGCACAGGGATTCTGGTCATTGACGATGTATGACAAGGATTACTTCTTTGTTCCCAACCCGCTCAACCGCTACAGCATCAGCGCCCGGCAGAACTTGAAATCCAATGCCGACGGCTCCGTGGATCTCTACGTCCAGAATGAGAGCCCGGGCCCTGACAAGGAGTCAAACTGGCTGCCCGCACCGCCGGACCAGTTCATCCTCATGCTGCGCCTCTACTGGCCCAGCCCGACACCGCCCTCGATCCTCGACGGCAGCTGGAAAATTCCCCAGGTCAAAGCGGCGGAGTGAGCCCGGTTGGCTCTGAGTTCCTGTCGCCGTAATAAGAATAATGACCTCAGGAACGAATTCCAACAGCCCCGGAAAACATCTCTTTATGGCAACTGTCCACTTTAAAATAATCTTCATCAGCCTCGCTCTGGCGGTCACGCTTCGCGCGGAAAACCCGGGCGTTCCCGAAGCTCCCCAACCAGCAGCCTCGCCGGCAGAACCCCATTCGTTCCTCGATCCCATCGGAGATTTTGCCCGCGACTCAATCCTTCATCCGACCGCACCGTTCGAGCTCGTGCCGGGAAAAAATCCGAATGACTGGGGATTTGTCATCGAGCCATATCTGTGGGCGATGGGCCTCAGCGGGACGACCGGTGTCGGCGGGCTTCCTTCGATGGACGTGAACATGTCTTCGAAGAACATCCTTCAGAATCTCGACTGGGCGATCATGGGTAAGGGTGAAATCCGCAAGGGCCGCTGGGGAGTGCTTGGGGACGGCTACTACGCAGCCCTTTCCGGGTCGGGCCAGCTCGAAGGTGTTCTCTATGAGTCGGGGAGCATTCAGTTGCAGCAGGCGCTCGCTTCTCTCTCCATTGCCTACCGCATCATCGACGACCGGCGCGGATTTCTGGATGTCTACGCCGGCGCCCGATACAACTATCTCGGCCTCCAGACGGATATGACGACAGACAGCGGCGGGATTCAGGAGTTGAGCACCGGAATCACCAACCGGGTCGCCAGTCAAATTAATCAGCAGGTCAGCGCGGCTGTTCAGGCCGCGAGGGCGGAGGTGATGGCTGCACTCCAGGTCGCAAAACAGTCGATCGATTTGCAGGTCGCGAACGATGTCAACTCGCTTGCCTATCGCATCACCAATGACGCGCGGGCGCGACTGCAAACAGGCGCGCTTGAGACGGTTGCCGGCGATGCCCAAACGCGCCTTGAACACCGTTTCCTGCGCGATCTGGCTGATCGCGGGCTCGGCCAGCGCGGAATAAACGGGCGTTCGGACCGCGAACTCCGGCGCAACGGGATCAACCCGAACCGGGTGGAGCCGCTCCGCAGGTTCTACAGTGACCTGCGAACGATTGATGACATCGAGACCGTCCGCAACGGGCATCGCCGGCAGCGCACGCGCGGCGCCTTGGTCGAGTATCTGCGCACGGCCGTCGATCTGGAAATCGCAAAGGTTCGCGGCGAGCCCACGGCAGACCTCGAAAAGCGCGCCAGCGTCGCCAAGGCAAAGGCGTCGAAGGAACTGGCCGCGGATATCGAGGAGGCTCTCCCCACCTCTGTCGCCGGGGATCAATGGTGGATTGATCCGATCGTCGGCCTGAGAGGGCAGATCAATATCACCCGCGGGCTATTCCTCGCAGCACAGGGTGACGTTGGAGGATTCGGGGTTGGCTCCCAGATCACATGGAATACCCAGGCCACGATTGGATTCAACTTCACCCGCAACATCTTCGCCGAACTCGGTTACCGCTACATGTATGTGGACTACAACAAAAACAACTTCCTCTATCAGATGAATTCGTATGGCCTGTTCTCATCCATCGGAGTGAAGTGGTAAGCTGGTCGCCATGAGATTTCTGAACTTCACAGCTTTCTGCTTTCAGCCCACGTCCGATGACAAAACCGGCTGACCGCGCATCTGCCTGGCTGGCCTGCCCGGAATGCGAGGCCCCGTGCCTGGACCGCCCGCTTCCGAAGAAGGCGGAGCTGCGGTGCACTCGGTGCGGCGTCCGGGTGAAGATTGCGAGCGGACGGCATTCGCTGCAGCCTGCGTGGGCGTTCGCGACGGCCGGGCTTTTCGTGGCGATTTTGGCCAACGTCGAGCCGATTATGACTTTCGACGTGGCGGGAGACACGCAGTCGAACCACATTGTTTCGGGAGTGATCGAACTTGCCCGGCAGGGATACGGTCCGGTGGCAGCGCTGGTTTGTTTCGCTGGCGTCATCGCCCCCGTGCTTCACCTGGCCGCGATCTGGTATGTCGCCTCCGCCTGCTGCCTGCGCAGGCGCTGGCCAGCCGTCCACCGCGTGGCCGTGCTGATCGAGATGCTGGAACCTTGGAATCTCGTGCCCGTTTATGCGATCGCCACCGTCGTGGCTGTCGTGAAGCTCGATATGATGGGCACGGTGGACTGGAAGGCGGGAGCCCTTTGGATTCTTGTGCTGTCGCTGTGCTCGCTCTGCGCAGCGGAAGCTTTCGACCGTGAGCTCGTTGAGGAACGCCTGGAGGCCCTGAAATGACTGACGCCGCCCGGCTCCAGTGGGCGCAGGCAATGGTCGTCACCGGGATCGTCCTCTACGTGCCGGCGAATGTCCTGCCGGTGATGACGATGACCGTTGTGGGAACAGTCGAACCGCTGACCGTGCTCGGCGGAGTCGAGGAGCTTTACCATTCCGGCCTCTGGCCGATGGCGGCGGTGGTTTTTCTCGCGAGCATCGTGGTCCCGTTTCTCAAACTCGCCAGCCTGAGTTGGATCCTGCTCATGCACGGCAGTCCATTGGCGCAGCGGCAGCGAGGCACCCTGCGGAGGATCGTCCATTCGATCGGAAGCTGGTCGATGGTCGATGTGTTTCTCCTGGCGATCCTTGCCGCAGTCGGACAGCTCGGTGCGCTGGCCGGCGTCAAAGCCGAGCCCGGCGGGCTCTTCTTTGCAGCTGTTCTTGTCTGCAGCCTCCTCGCAGCTGAGTTTTACAAACCCCGCATGATCTGGCAAACCAGCAGCGAACCAACACGATGAGCGAACCTGAAAACGAAAATTCCGACCACGGCGAAATCGTGCTGCGCCCACGCCTTCGCATCTCGTGGGCATGGCTTTTTCCGGTTCTGGCTGCTTTGGCGGCTGGATGGCTTTTCTGGTCGGATTGGAAATCCCAGGGGCCGCAAGTCGAGATCGAATTCGCAACCGCTCCAGGCATTGAGCCAGGAAAAACAAACCTCGTCTACCGCGGGGTCGTGGCCGGCACAGTGAAGAGTGTCCGCCTTGATGATAAGCTCCAGAGGGTTGTCGTGAGTGTGCGACTGAAGGCGTTCGCGGCCGATCTTGCACGGGAGGGAACGCTTTTCTGGATCGACCAGCCGGTGATTGGTCTCGGTCGCACATCCGGCATCGAATCGCTCATCCAGGGGAACTCGCTGAAAGCCCGGATGGGAGAGGGACCGCCCGCTCTCCACTTCACAGGCAGCGAGGTCGTTCCGCTTTCCCAGATCGAAGAGCCGGGACTAATCCTTACCCTGAGGTCTGTGGACGTCCCGTTTCTGGACCGCGGGTCGCCGGTCTATTACCGCGGCGTGATCATCGGCGCGGTGCGGGGAAAAACTCTGGACACCAACCGCAAGCCGGTCCTGAGCATCATGATCGAAAAACAATTTGCCGACCTCGTGCGCGGAAATTCGCGGTTCTGGTCGTTGCCGGCAGCCGCTGTGAAGCTGGGTGCGGGCACGGTGCAGATCGAACTCGGAGGGCTTAAGGCGCTCCTTCTCGGCGCGGTTACGATGGACTGTTTCGGCGAACCGGGCACGCCGGCGAAGGACGGCGACGAGTTCCTGTTGAGTGCGAATGAGTTTGCCGCGCGAACCGGAGGAGAGGCGATCCATATCACATTCGACGAGGGGTTCGGGCTTCGCCCCGGCATCACCGAGCTGCGCTACCTCGGGGTGCCGGTCGGCCTCGTCGAGTCCGTTGCAGCCGACATTTCCACGGGAAAAGTCGAGACCACTGTCCGCCTTGCAGCCGGCTACGAGAGCCTGCGCGGTGAAGGAGCTGCGTTTACGCTCGTCCGCCCCCGCGTATCGCTTGAAGGGATTTCCGGGATCGAGACGCTCATTGCCGGGATCTTCATCGATTGTGCGCCAGGCGATGCCTCCCGGCCTGCGGACCGCTTTGTCGGAAGCAATTCGATCGAGGCCCAGACGCGTGAGCAAGGTCTGACGGTTACGCTTCACGCGAAAGAAATTCCGACGATTGATAAGGGGGCTCCCGTTCTCCTGCGCGGGATTGTTGTGGGCACGGTGACGGAAAAATCTTTCGGCGAAAACAACGAGCCCTCGCTGACGCTCATGATCCGGAAGGAGTTCGCTCGGACACTCGCCTCGAACGCAAAGTTCTGGAGGGTTCCCGCAACGTCGATCGAGGCGGGCCCGGGAGTGCTGAATGTCGAGGTTTCCGCACTCCAGTCGCTCTGGAAAGGCGGCGTGGCATTTGATGTCTTTGGGGCGCCGGGTGATCCGGCCGGGGAGGGCGCGCGGTTCGAGCTCTTCGCCAGCGAGCGCATAGCGCGCGCCGGTTCGCCGCCGATCCGCATCGAATTTCCGAACGGCCAGGGGCTCCTCGCGGGGCAGACCCAGCTTCGTTATCTCGGTATCCCGGTTGGCATCGTCGAAGATGTGAGGCCCGTCGAAGGCAAAGTTCTGGTCACTGCCCGGCTCGATGCCGGCTATGACCTGCTTCGTCGCAAAGGCTCGGCGTTTTCCCTGGTCCGTCCAAAAATCTCCCTGCAAGGCGTGAGCGGCTTGGAGACGTTGGTAAGCGGCGTCTATATCGAATGCACCCCCGGCGCGCAGGGACCGCTCGTGGATCGCTTCAGAGGCGCTTCGCCACAGGAGTTGGAAGAAGAAGCGGACGGACGGGCGGGTTTCCAAATCGTGGTGCAGTCCGCCTCGACAAGCATAGGGATCAATGCGCCGGTTTTATATCGCGGAGTCCAAGTTGGGAAAGTCGTCCGCAAAGTGCTGGCTGCGGATGGGACCAGCGCCGGGCTGATCGCTTGTATCGATCTCCCTTACGCACCGCTGCTGCGCGAAAACACGAAATTCTGGGATGTGAGTGGCGTGCGCGCCTCGCTCGGGCTCTTTGCCATCAAAATCCAAACCGGCCCGCTGAAATCCCTCGCTTATGGCGGTATCGAATTCGCCACCCCGCCGGACATGGGGCCCCGCATCAAAACAGGCCATGTCTTCAAACTCAACGCGGAGCCTCGCAAAGAGTGGTTGAGTTGGACGCCGGAAATTTCTCTCTCGCCGTCGAAATGACGGACCGTATCAAATAACGAACGAACTGATTTTCGCGGCGATGCAATCTCTTCAATCTCTGGACAAAACCCATTGTTGGCACCCGTTCACTCAGATGAAGGAGTGGTGCGCCCATGATCCGCTGATGCTGGTGGAGGGCGAAGGGGCGGTCCTGAGGGACTCCGAGGGCCGCGAATACCTCGATGGGAATTCCTCGATCTGGACGAACATCCACGGGCACCGGCATCCGAAGATCACCTGTGCAATCAGAGACCAACTCGACCGCGTTGCCCATGTTTCGTTTTTGGGCAGCACGAACGCGCCGGCGTCGGAGCTTGCTGGCCGGCTCTGCACGCTTTTTCCGCCGGAGACGCTGACGCGAGTCTTCTTCAGCGACGATGGCTCGACGGCAGTCGAGGCGGCGATGAAGATGGCGGTGCAATTCTGGCAGTTGAGCGGCGAGCCGAAGCGCACGCGCTTCGTCGCATTCGATCAGGCCTACCACGGCGACACCGCCGGTGCCGCGAGCCTTGGCGGAATCGGAACTTTCCATGACCGGTTTGCCGGGCACCGGATTCCCGTGGACCGGATTTCCGATCCTGCGGATCTGGACAGGCTCCCCGGCAATGAAATCGCGGCCGTCGTCATCGAGCCATTGATCCAGGGCGCCGCGGGCATGCGGGTCTGGCCGCGCGGGCTTCTCCGCCGCCTGCGCGAGAAATGCGACGAGATGGGCGCCCTGCTGATCCTCGATGAAGTCCTCACCGGATTTGGCCGCACGGGGAAGATGTTCGCGTGCGAGCACGAGGGCGTGATCCCGGATTTTCTTTGCCTCGCCAAGGGGCTGACCGGCGGATACCTGCCGCTCGCCGCCACGATGACCAACGAGAAAATCTTTTCCGCCTTCCTGGGGGATTTCGCCGAGCTGAAGACGTTTTTTTACGGGCACAGCTACACTGGCAACGCGCTCGGCTGCGCCGCCGCGCTTGCGAGCCTCGACGTTTTCCGCGAGGAAAATGTCCTTGAAAATCTTCAGCCGAAAATCGCGTGCATGACCGGACTTCTTGAAGAGATCAAGAGAGATCCGTTCGTCTTTGAAGTCCGCCAGTGCGGGTTCATGGCCGGCATCGAGGTCCGCAACTGCGACGGAGAGCCATTTCCCTGGCAGGCCCGCACCGGAGGACGGATTTGCGAGGAGGCCCGGAATCACGGACTCCTGACGCGTCCTGTTCTCGACACCATCGTGCTGATGCCTCCCCTCTGCACATCCTCCGTCCAGTTGGCGGACGCCGTGGATGCGATCCGCCGTGCCGTCGCGACGGTTTGTGGGCGCGAATGATACCGATTTCACCTCGAAACATGTGGAATCGAGGAGCACTTGCGGTCGGTCCGGAGGCCCGACCCTACCTGTGCCGATGGTAGGGAGCGACGTCCCGGCGCGCCGCGACATTTTTCCCATCACGCCATGCGTTCGGAATGATTTCTGAGCGACCGGCTTTTCAAACCGGCGTGGTCCATCGGACCGTGCAGGCTACGCGGACGGGCTGTCGCTTTCGTGAAGCCGGGAATACGCGGTGCGCAGCGTTTGGATGAGTGCCTCCGGACGGAGGGGCTTGCAAAGGAAGTCCTGCATCCCTGCCGACACGGCACTTTCGTGATGCTCGCTGAGAACATTGGCCGTGAGGGCGATGATATAGGGGCGATCCTTCCACCCGGGCTGGCGGCGGATGATTTTCGCCGCTTCGATGCCGTCGAGTTCCGGCATGAGGAGATCCATGAGGACGACGTCATACGGCTCTTTTTTGAGCCGCTCGATCGCCTCGTTGCCGTCGTTGACTGCGGCGGCGTGGTAGCCGAGGCGGGAGAGATAGAGCAGAATGACCTTCCTGTTCACCGCAACATCATCCGCCACGAGAATCCGCAGGGGATGCTTTTGCGCAAAGCCGGGATCGAATGTGGGTGACTTCTCCGCCGGGACTGACTTCCCGGAGCCGGGAGCCAGTGCCTCGCAAATCACCTGGAGCAGCTCGGATGGCTTGACCGGCTTTGTCAACCGCCTCGTGACCAGGCCTCCCGCCACGTCCTCCTCCGTTCCGCGCGAACTGAGCATGATCATTGGCGGGATGTTGCTTCCATGGAGGCGGTGGAGTTCACGTGCAAGCTGGGCTCCGTTCATTCCGGGCATGTTGAAGTCCAGAAGAATGAGGTCGAATGTCCTGCCGGAACCCATCCGTTCGACCGCCGCCTCCGGCCTTTCTGCCATGACGGATTCCATCCCCCAGGCTCCGAGCTGGCTCTGGAGGATGCGGCGGTTGATGGCGATGTCATCCACCACAAGAACCCGTCTGGAGCGAAGCAGTTCGGGATCGACCTTCACTGTTGCCAGCGCATCTTCGCAGGCGGGTGCGACAATGGTGAAATGAAAGCGGCTGCCCTGGCCGGGGTTGCTTTCCACGCCGATCTCGCCGCCAAGCAGGGAGACCAGGTGCGCAGTGATGGCGAGGCCGAGGCCGGTGCCCCCATATTTGCGCGTGGTCGAACCGTCCACTTGGGTGAAGGCTTTGAACAGCCGGTCCAGCCGGTCCGGGGGAATTCCGATGCCCGTGTCTTCGACAGCAAATCCGATATCCCAGCAATCCGCGTCCTGCTTTGCTGTGACGAAGATTCCGATGCCGCCGGACGATGTGAACTTGATGGCATTGCCGACAAGGTTGATCAGGATCTGGCGCAGGCGGGTCGGGTCGGTCAGGACCGAGGCCGGCATTTCCGGTGGAAAGCATACCCCCAGATCGAGCCCTGCCTGCTTTGCCTGGTCGGAAAAGATGTCCAGCACCTGTTCAACGCTTGCCCGGATGTCACAGGGGAGTAGCTCCATCTCCATCCGCCCGGCTTCAATTTTCGAGAAGTCGAGAATGTCATTGATGATATCGAGCAGCGAGTCGCAGCTCTGGCGGATGATCCCGACATACTCGATGTTCGGCGCGGGGAGTTCGGCATCCATGAGCAGGTTGGTCATTCCGACCACTGCATTGAGCGGGGTGCGGATCTCGTGGCTCATGTTGGCCACAAACTCGCTCTTCGCCCGGTTTGCGGAATCCGCGGCCTCCTTCGCCGAGATCAGCACCCGCTCGACTTCCTTCCGCCCACTGACGAGGCGTTCGATTTCCTCGGCCACCCGGATGAGATCGTCACCGGCGAACACATCTCCGTCTTTCTGAAAAAGGCTGAGTGTTTGGCGCAGCCGCGTGAGCAGTTGCCCATTGCGGCGGTTCTGGGCGAGAAGTTCCGAGTTGGCCGCAGAGAGTTCACGGGAGCTGACCTCCATCACGTGTTCCGTCAGCTTTCTGTCATGGTCGAATTGCGTGTAGGCGGCATCCACCTGCGAGAGAAACTGCTCCAAGCCCGGCGTGGGAGGCCCTTCACCGAAGCAGCGCCGGAGTTGGCGCACGAGCAGCGGGTGGTGGCTCATGCGGTGGTTTCCGCGATGCTTGTGATCGTCATCGTCTGGTTGTGGAGCTGGCACGACTTGTCCACTCCGGAGGGGGCGAGTTCGCCGTAGGAATAAAATCCGGTGAGAACCGGGGCGGGTCCGAAAACCGCGCGCACACCTTCGAGTTCCTCTTCTGTCCTCTGGCCGAGAACGATCCGCCTTCCCACGCAACTGACGCAGAGAACGAGGGACGCCTCCTGTGCGGCCTGCGTCGCGGCCTCCTCGGCCCCGTTGATCAGGTCCTCGTAGGAGGCACGCATGAAGCGAACGGTGGAGTCGAGGGGGATATCTCCTGCGAATGTCATGCTCCCGGCGGCCTCATCAATCGAGAGGATCGTGCGGACGACGGGGTTCTTTCCTCCAGGCGCGGAGACGCAGAGAGGAAAACGCAGGGCACTGGCCGGCAGGGCATCGGCCTCGGGACCGACATAGGTTTTGTAGAGCTCCAGAGCGGGTTTTCCATCGAGTTCGAGCAGAATATTTTCGATGGAAGCGGTGACCGTCCGCTCGGGGCCGAACGGCGTCCATCCACCGGCGCTTCCGAAGCCGATGCGAAGTGATGGGCCGCACAGACCGATGGCAACGATGACGCCTGGAGCCGGAGGAGAATCCAGCCCGACCAGAGTCTGCACGAAGTCGGTTCCATCTCCCGCAAGGCCGCCGCTGAGCGTGACACCGGCTGGAAGGCAGGCATTGAATGCGTCGCTGAGCGTGGTGCCGTTCACAAGACTGCCATCCGAAAAGACAAGGACATGTCGGAGGTCGGGTGCTGCCAGAGAAGCGGCAAGCCGGCGGCAAACATCACCGATGTCGGCACCGGAAGTGAATTGCTCGACTGCGAACCCGGCGGTCGCCCGGTCGAACCGGACCGCGGTGCAGACGATCATGTCATCTTCGATCTGCGTCCCTGCGAGGCTGCCTGCAGTCGAAACAAGAATGAGCTTCGCTGTCGGGAAGCGCGTTCTGAGAGCCTCGTATGCATCAGGATGTGCAATCGGGGCGCGTTGCCCGAATGCGATCACCCATTCGGCTGCCCGGGGCTCAAGACCGGCACGGAAATCATGCCATACTCCACTGGGAGACAAGGAACACTGCAGCATTTTCATGATTGGTGAAGCGTTGGTGGTGGCGGTAACTTCCTGGCTAGTCTACTGGACAAATGCTTCTTGGTAAAGGCCCGTGAATCACCCGGTTTCGCGGACGGAAAGAAATTATTGAAGGATCCGGAAAACATTCTATTTTTTGCAACCTGGCGCCCGTTTTGGTGTTAAACAACGCTGACGGGGTCCATTTCACCCCTCAAAGAAAAAACACAACAAACACATGAAAACACATTGGATTACCACATGCATTGTCACCGCAACTCTCGCTATTGCCCCGCTGGCATTGGCGAAAGACAAAGAGGGCGCCACGCCTGCTGTCAAGGGACGGGTCACCGCTGTTGACGCAAAAGCCAGCACGATCACCCTCAGCGCCGGTAAGAAGGCTGCGACCCCGGGGCCTCAGACATTCACCGTCACCAGCTCGACCGCGATCAAAATCGACGGCAGCACCGCGGCATTGGCCGACATCAAACCGAAGATGAATGCTTCTGTCTCTGTTGATGCGGACGGCAAGACAGCAAAGAAGATCATGATCAAGTCGCCGAAGGCTGCCGAGGGCGGTGCAGGCGCGGCAGCCAAAGCGCCGGCAGCTACCGAATAGCCGTTTCGAATTGCTCCCGCCAGTCGGGAGAAGAACCCTGCCGGAAGGTATTCCGGATCATTGAGGCGGTCTGAAAAGACCGCCTCTTCCCCTTTTGAACGTATGAAATCCTCCCTTCCTCTTTTTCTTTGCGCCTCTTTGATCCTGTCCACCGCACGTGGTGAATCTGCTGCCGTCGGGGCAAACTTGAATTCAGAAACCGTCCGGGCGGCGGAGATTGAGAAGCGACTGGAGGGTGCGAAAAACCAGCAGGATGTCCTTGCTGCTCTGCGCGATGGATGGAAGAACCCGCCCTCAACATACCGTCCCCACACCCGCTGGTGGTGGCCGGGCAATGCCGTGACCAAGGAGGAAATCGATTGGGAGCTAGAGCAGATGAAGGAGCAGGGGTTCGGCGGGGTCGAGATCATGAGTTTTTTGAAGATCTACGACAAAGGGAATATCGACTTCGGCTCACCGGAGTTTTTTGATATGATCGCCCACACGGTTAAAAAAGCCCGGGAGCTTGGAATGGAGGTCACCCCTCCTCTCGGGCCGGGTTGGAATCACGGACACGCCTGGGTTCCGGAAGAAAACGGGAGCAAAGCCCTGGTCATTTCCGAGCAGGAGGTCAAAGGCGGCAAGCCGTCGGAGATCAAACTCGTCCTGCCCGATGGCGCCCCGTATGCCAAGCGAAACAAAAAGCAGTTGGATGCAGTGATCGCGCTCAGGGTCGGCGAGAAAGGACAGCTGGATACCAGCCAGCGTGTTGATCTGAGTTCTTCGGTCAAGGGGGCAACGGGCTTTTCTGTAAAGCCCGAACTTTTGGTGAGCGCGAACCTGCCGGATGGCCAGTGGAAAATCATGGGTTTCTGGACGGTGTTCACCGGACAGAAATGCGCGGCGGAGGATTACGAGCCGTCTTCCGTGGTGGTCGATCACTTTGATAAGAAGGCCATCCGCGATTATGCGGAATACACCGTCGGCCGGTATCAAAAACTTTTCGGGAAAGACTTCGGGCAGACGGTCGATTCATTGTTCGGGGACAGTTATGAGATGCAGCAGGATTTCTCATTCTGGAGCACCGGCCTCTTTGATCGCTTTGAAAAAGAAAAAGGCTACGACCTGCGTCCGTATCTTCCGATGCTGAAGTATGAGGGGGCACCGGAGACCCCCTACGTGCGATATGATGTCGGGAGCTTCCTGCATAAAATGGGCATGGAGGGGATCACCGGAACGATGGCGGACTACTGCGAAGAGGTCGGAGTACACATGCGCCAGCAGCCGCACTACCGGTTCACCACCGAGCTCATCGAGGCGTCAGGCCGCCTGCAGCGGCCGGAGACGGAAAACACGAAGAGGAGCTTCGACCCGATGTTCTGGCATAAACTCACGGCTAGCGGCGCGCAGCTTTACCCCTCGAAGGACAAGCGATGGGTTTCCTCCGAGGCGTTCACATTCATCAATGACAAATACCGGGCCACGATGGAGGAGATCAAACGGGGTACGGATCTGTTCCTGCGCGATGGCATCACGCAATTTTATAACCACGGATATTTCTACACTCCGGAGAAGGAATTGGCACCGGCCCGCGACCTGATCTGGATGAACCGGATCAGCCATGTGAACACGTGGTGGCCGTATTACAGGGGCCTGGCCGACTATCAGGCCCGCACCGCATTTCTCGAGCGTCAGGGCCGCGCCGAAGCGGATGTGCTCGTCTATTCTCCCATGCCGACCGTCTGGTCGGAGCGGGCGGAGTATCCCTGCAAGCACGTGCGGGATGTCCCGTTCGGCGGCCTTCTCAAGACGCTCATCGCCAGCGGATACGATTTTGACATGGTGAACGATGATCTTCTGCTGAAACACAGCGAGGTGAAGGACGGAAAACTGGTGATCAACGGATACTCCTATTCGGTTCTCATCCTGCCGCGTGTGCTTTTCCTCTCGCCCGAGACACTTGCAGTCATCGACCGCTTCGCGCGCGCCGGGGGCACGGTCTTTGCATTGAACACCCTGCCGCAGAAATCCACCGGACTCATCGGACACGAAGAACGTGACAAGAAACTCTCCGGGATGGTCCAGTCGTTGTTTGCCGCCGGGGGAGGGGAAAAGAAGGTGGGTGAGGGGATGACATGGTTTCTGCCCGGATGCGCCGGATTCGACTATTTGACGCAATGGAGCCCAGGTTCCGTGGATTGGTCGCCCACGCCTCCGCTCTCTCCGGCTTACGTGGATTTTATCAAAGCTCTGAGAACCCGCCTCATTCCCGATTTTGAAATTGCGGGCACTCCGCTGAGCAACGGGCTCACATTCCGCCGCACTCGCGTCGGGCCGGTCGATGTCTGGTTTATCACTAACCTCCAGCCGACTCCTGAAAAAACGCAGGTGATCTTGAACTCCAAGGACCGCTTTCCGCAGATCTGGAATCCCATGACCGGCGCGATTCATGCCGCGGCCAGCTCAAGCGTGACCGCCGACGGACGGCTATCGATTCCATTGGAGTTGCAACCGTGGGAATCGCTTTTCGTTCTCCTGACGCCGAAGGCCGATCCCTCGCTGGCGCCGGCTCCGGACTTCCGGAAAAAAGCCTCGTTCCCGGTGGAGGGGACCTGGGCACTTGAGCTTAAGGGACTCGGAGGCGCTCAGGCCAAAATGGACCTGCCGAAGCTTGTGGATTGGACGACCCTGCCGGACCTCAAGAATTTTTCAGGAACCGGACTCTACACGATCGAGGTCGACGTGCCCGCTGTGTTCACGGAGAAAAATAAAACGGTTTTTCTCGATCTCGGACAGGTTCAGGAAGTTGCCGAGGTGCGGATCAACGGATCCGCTGCCGGAGTCGCATGGATGCAGCCCTACCGGCTTGATGTCAGCGGAAAGCTGAAGCCCGGAAAAAACAAGATCCAGGTCGTTGTGGCAAACTCGCTCTGGAACTATGCGGCAGGCATGGAGCAGCCGAATCCGATCCCGGTGGAATTGCAGGAGCATTACGGCACCACTTGGAAGCAGGCTTACAACGGCTGGAGTTCTCTTCAGGCCATCAAGAAGAACAAAAAGAACGACCGCCTGCCATCCGGCTTGCTTGGTCCGGTGACCTTGGTTACAAACTAACTCCCCTATGAATCCAATCCTCGGCGTCTTGTTTCACTGGCTGGGCGGCTTTGCCTCCGGTTCCTTCTACGTCCCCTACCGTCGCGTCCGCAACTGGTCCTGGGAAACCTACTGGCTGGTGGGTGGATTCTTTTCCTGGATCATCATGCCGGCGCTCATGGCCTTCCTGATGACGAAAAATGTGCCGGCTGTGCTGCAGGGGCAGACGGGGGCCACACTCGGTTGGACGTATCTGTTCGGAGCCCTCTGGGGCATCGGCGGCCTGACGTTCGGTCTGACCATGCGCTATCTCGGCATGTCGCTCGGCATGGGCGTGGCGCTCGGTTACTGCGCGGCCTTCGGAACCCTGCTGCCGCCGATCCTCAAGATGTTCATGCCCGATGTCCCCGTGGCGGAAAACATCGCGCAGATTGCTTCCACCACTTCCGGTCAGATCACATTGCTTGGCGTGGTGGTTTGCCTCATCGGCATCGGCGTGGCCGCGCTGGCGGGACTGACGAAGGAACGGGAGATGTCGGATGCCGACAAGAAGAAGACGATTGCCGAATTCAATTTTCCCAAGGGTATCGCGATGGCCACGTTCTCGGGCATCATGAGCGCCTGCTTTGCATTTGCCCTCACCGCAGCCAGCCCGATCGGCGAGGCTTCGCTTGCGGCGGGAACCGACACGATCTGGACGGGCCTGCCGAAGTTGGTGGTCGTTTTGCTCGGCGGGTTCACGACCAATGTCATCTGGTGCGGCTACCTCAACCTCAAAAACCGCAGCGGGTATCAATACCTCGCCCGCGAGGTGCGTGAGGAGCATGCGGGGGATGCCAAAGGCGGCGGCGAACACGGGCCCTCGGCCGCAAAGGCGTCTGGAGGGGTGAAAGACCTGAAGGTTCCGGTCCTCAATAATTACTTCTTCAGCGCCCTGGCCGGGATCACATGGTATCTCCAGTTCTTCTTCTACACGATGGGCGAGACCCAAATGGGCAAATACGGGTTCGCGAGCTGGACGCTTCACATGGCCAGCATCATCATCTTCAGTACCATGTGGGGCTGGATCCTTCACGAGTGGAAGGGCGCAAGTAAGAAGGCCCACCTCCTCATCGCCTTCGGTATTTCCCTGCTGATCCTCTCGACCATGATCATCGGCTACGGTGCCTGGCTCAAAGGCGGCGGAACCCTGCATTGACATAGGGTAGGGCGGGTTCGCCGAACCCGCCGTGGTCAGATGAGGTCGGGCGCCTCGGCGATGCGCCCCTACCAATTCTCCGGTAGGGATGGCTCGCCGAGCCGTCCTTTAATTTGTTTTATCCGAAGACAACCCGGGCAATGAAGACGTGAGGCCACATCTCGGGCGAATCCACAAGGCCTGCCCTGACCGGATTCATCAGAATGTAATTGGCCTTCTCATGAACCGATTCGTCTCCGCGAAGCCGATGGTCAAAGAAATCCCGCTGCCACTCGAACCCGCCCTGACGCGCCGTCCATCGTTTGAAGCTTGAAATCGTTTTTCTCATGGGATTCTCCGGTTGGGGGAACCGCAGTAGCGCATGGACATGGTCCAGCATCAGAAGAAAGATCCGGCAATACCAGACACCATCCGCGTGCCGCCGGGCCACTGCATCCAAAATCAAGCCGGCATTGCGAGTGATGGAATCGGCCCCACGCTGGGCCAGGCAAATGGTGATGAAAAATAGTGCGTCCTCGGAAGGAATACCAAGAGGAGTGTCGTGGGGAAGATGCTTGCGCCCTATGTCCACGCGAGGGAGGTTGTCACAAGTTAACAAAATCGGCGAGCGACAAGTCGGGCGCCTCGGCGATGCGCCCCTGCCATGAGCCCTGAACATCTTTGCCGAGCCCGCCGGGCCGGCTACTTCGCCAGAAAAAATTCCACGTCGTCGAGGTAGAGGGAGAATGGCTCGGTCTTGGTTTCGGGGGATTTTGTCTCGACCATCAGGGAGACGGTTGGGAATGCGTATTTTTTCCAGCTTTCGAGGTCCTCTTTGCCCGGCGGGCGACGCTTGCCGTTAACGCTGATCTCTGTGATGTCCTGCGGAAACTTCACGACGACCGGGATCCATCCGGCCTGTGCCGAACTGGGCAGGGGAGCCGACGCAACATCGGGGCGGAGAAACTGTCCGGACGCCGGGGCGGGCGTCGTGTCGCCATAGTAGCGGGAGGAGAATGAGATGCTCTCCCGGGATGCTCCCAGGCTGCTCGACTGGAATGCGCTCAGGTGAAGATAGACCGGCAGGGTGGGGGGATTGGGATTCCAGACACGAAAGGAAATCCGGTCGAAGGCGATCGGCGGCAGATCAAAGATCAGCACGCCCGTCCGCTGCTGCTTGGAAAACTGGAAAGTCAGCTTGAGCGAGGGACCGGTCTGTTCCGGGGTCGGCTGGTTCACGATCTCCCAGTTTGTGGTGGCACCCGCCGCCCGCAGGCGCCGGGTGTAGTCGACCTCCGGCTCGAAGTATTCCCAGTGGAAGGGAACCTCGTCGGCAAATAATTTTCCCACAAGGATCAGCGATGCAAAAAGAAGACGTTTCATTTTTTAAAAGTTTTCAGTGTTCAGTGATTCAGTGGTTCAGGATAGCATCGCGGGTCGGGAGTTTTCGGTGCTGAAAACTGAGCACTGAATCACTGAACACTTTCTTTCCACGGGCCGATTTTTCCATCGGGAGTGAGGAGCCAGTCGCCGCCGGGAGGGACTTGGATTGTGAGGATATCCCCGGAGCGTGAGACCAGAGGCGAGACGATCCCCGTGGCCGTGATGATGAGAAGCTTGTTGCCGGCGTAGGCATAGTTGCGGACGGCGGCATCTTTCCAGCCGGGCGGCAGGGCCGGGTGGATACGCAGGCCATTGGCGGTCGGCTCAAGGCCCAGCACGCCGTTCAGGAAAAAGAGGGGGACGAGGCCGGATTCCGGGAATTCGCGGAGGATGCCGACGATATCGGAGTGGCCTTCCATATTGGCAGGGTCGCGCCGGATCTCATCCTTTGCCGCCTCGTCCAGAATGCCATCCATGCGTGCCATCGCATTCGCGATGCCTCCCGCGCGGAGGCGTGCCATCAGGTCGTAGTAGGAGACGTAGAAAATCGCGCCTCCGTTCTGGATTTGCTTGCCGAATTCCGCATTGCCGCCGGCCTTGATCTTCAGGGCCCCGTTCCATGTGTTCACCATGGGCGGTGAGCCGGCGTCCGCATCGAGGGTGTTCGTGCGCGGCGCGAAGCCGAATGAGTAGATATCCTTGCCGGTCGAGGTGTCACCCGCGACCGTCCGCTTTCCATCGAGCCAGTCGAGGATTTGTTTGCCGCGGTCTGCGTCGGCGAGCCCCCATGCGACAGCCGGAAGATTCACAAACGTGAATCCGTAGTCATACCGCTTGCCGTCCTTGTCGATCCATCCGATGAAGCGGCCTTTTGCCTCATCCCAGAACGTCTCGTTGAACCGTTGCTTCACCAGCGGACGGAGTGCCCGGAGTTCCGCGGCGCGCGTCTCGTTTCCAACAGCCTCCTCGAGCCCGGCCATCCATCTCAGCGACTCGTAGAAAAACGCGTTGTCGTAGGCGGATTGTCCGCCGAAGAGCCAGAAATCCCAGTAGTTGTTCCCCTTGCTGGCCGGGGTCCCGTCGATTTCCGGATCGGTTATCGTGAGGAGCCCGGTTGATCCTCCCAACGTTTTGAGTTGGTAATCCATCGCGCGCCGGGCCTTGTCCAGGACCGACTCCCCAGTCTTCGGATCCTTCAGTTCGAGAAACCCCTTGTCCCGGGTCTGAAGATAGACTTGTGCGACAGCCATCGGGTAGATCGCGTTGGTCACGATGTGGCGGCTGTGGCCGAGGTGTTTGTCGCTGCCTGGCGACGGCCACGCATATCCGTCCGCGCCGACCGGGTTGTTGCGGATGTAGTTCCGGAGGGTTTCCGCCTCAGGATTTCCCGGCATCCAGGTGATCTTGCTGGCATCCCAAAAAAGCCACTCGCAGCTTCCGATGCCGAGCGCCCCGCCATCGAGCGGACGGTCGGTCTGCCACCACGGGTTGTTTTTCGAGAACACCTCGTTGGCGGCGACGCCGTAATTCAGCCAGAGGTTGTTCCAGAGCCCGAGCTTGGTTGCGCTCGACGAAGAGGAGAAGGCCGGAGGAGGCGCGGCGACGACCTGGACGCTTCCCAGCGCCATGCCGAATTTCCCGCTCGTGAGCCGTGTGGCCCTCGGCGTGGTGATCCGTATGGCATCTGCCATCACGCCGTTCAGCGGGATCCACACCGCATTTTTTCCCGGGTCGGGGAAAAATGCAAAGACCGCGTTCATGACCGGATGCCAGCGCTTGCCTCCGTCCATGCTGTATTCGATGGCGAAAAATTCCGGGAACGGCTCCTTCGCGTGGCGGGTGAGAACGATCCAGCCGACCGCGCGCGGGACGCCGAATTCCAGCGAGAGCCAGTTACGGACCAGCGGGGAATCCGAACCCGCGCTTTGCCAGTTCAGGACGCCCATGACTTTGCTCGTGCGCTCCGGATGTGCTGAGTTGACCGGCTTCTGTCCGGAGGTTGCTGAACGCACCGGGATTGTTTCCATCTTTGGTGCCAGCCCGCCGCCCTTGATCGAGACCGGCACCGGATGCCACTCCGACCCGCGCCCCGATATGCTCATTGCCATCCAGCGCGCAGGGTATTCCCCCGGAGCCCGCCAGATGTGCTCCAGATCCATGCCGGTATCTCCCGCGACCCGGCCCGATGGCGTCCACGTTCCATCCCCCCAATCGTAGATATAGTAGATCATCTCCGGCACATGCTTGGAGAGCGCCTTGATACCCAGTGGCTGCCCGACCGCGCCGGATTTCGGCGGCGGGGCTGCGCACGCGCAGGTCGCGACAAAACACGACAGGAACAGATTTCGCGCCAATGGTGAAGGTTTCATTCGGAAAACCGCAGAAGATATAGCCACAGATTGACAGAATTCACGCAGATAGACGGAAAATGTTCAAAAAGAGGAAAGTGGAAAGTTTTGACAGGGTAGCAAACCACCAAGACACAAAGGCTACCAAGGAAGGAAAACGCAGCATCCCCGCCGTGCAGAATGACTTTTTCCAAGAATCGAGGTCGCTTCGTGTCTTGGTGACTTCGTGGTGAAATTCTTGCCCCGGAGGGGCGACACGCTTGGGAGAGCGGGAGTCAAAACTGAGCACTGAAAACTCTTGTTAACGATTGAGACCGAGCTGCCGGCGTTGCACCCGAGCCTTGAACCACTCCAGAAAACCTCGTATCGTCATATCATGAACACCGAATTCGCGCCGATCTTCAAACTGGGCCGAGCCGAACGCCTTCAACTCGTCGAAGACCTCTGGGATAGCCTAGCCGGGGAGGATGATCCCACGCCCGTTTCCGACTGGAAGCGCGATGAACTCCGCCGCCGGAAGGAGCAATACACTCAGCACCCGAACTCCGGGATCGCATGGGCGGATGTCAAACAGCGGGCACGCGTCCAACATGGTTGAAAAGGTAATCTTCACCCCGGCGGCTGCAGAAGACGTGGCGACGGCCTACGAGTGGTATGAGGAACGCGAACCCGGACTCGGCGAGGACTTTCTGCGCTGCGTCGAGGCTTGCCTTCTCATGTCCCTAAGACATCCGCTCATGTTCCCCGTCGCAGTGGACGACTTCCGTCGGGCTCTCATCCGGCGCTTCCCGTTTGAAATCTTCTACGAACCAGTCGGAGAAGGCCTCGTCGTTTACTCCGTCTTTCACTGCTCCCAGAACCCTCAGAATTGGCGCAAGCGGCTCAGGAACGCTGACTGAACGCGCTGCGACATGAGCCTTGCTTGCTCGAACAGGATATTCTCGCCGGAGAGATCGCTGCAAAGCACGACACCCTCCTCTGCGACCGGACCCCCCTTGGCGTTCATGGCGTCCTTGGCGCGAGAAAGCTCAATTTGGACGCAGTGATAAGCAATGTGACAATATGTTTATGTTTTGACATCGGGTTGTTGAAATTATATTTTTTACCCGTGTGCTTCCCCAGGCAGCCTGAAATCAAGCTTTCGCGCAAAGGACGCAATGACCGCCAAGGTTTTCGACCGGAAATCTTCTCACGCAAAGGCGCAGAGCCCGCAGAGAGAAGCCTGAACACGTGGCCGTGGGGACGGACCGGGCAGACAATCCGGAGGATTGCCCCAGAGGGGCGACACGCTCTGGAGAGCGGGAGTCAAACCGGAAACCTTCTTCGTCTGCCCCTGAATACTGAAAACTGACCACTCTTTTGTGACTTTCCAATTCCGCTCCCCCTTTTTCAGCTTTCAACTTTCAGGGTTTCAGCTTTTTCTTCAATGCGGTATGTATCATGTATTGACAAGTCTCGGGAAAATTGATTTATTTCAATCATGAAGAAGCCGATTCCCCCCAAACTTCCTCAACGCGGTCTTTGTGCCTTTGTGTCTTCGTGGTTACAGAAAATCCGGAAGGAGCCGCAGATTCACGCAGATTCACGCAGATTATACTCACGCAGAGCCGCAGGGTTCGCGGAGAAAAACGGTTATCAACCGGTTCACCCTTTCCCCGCCCTCCGCGTCTCTGCGCCTCGGCGTGATTCCGCAGTTCCCTTTTCCATCCCTCTGCCATCTGCCATCTGCCATCTGCCAACTTCTTCCCATTGCTTCGCTGACGCTCCGGTTGCCTGCCCGGCTACACGTTCGACTTTCCCTGCCAGGCACGAAGCGCTATCGCGCGGGTGTTCTCCATTCTCCATTCTCCATTCTCCATTTCGCAGAAGCGAAGCTTCAGTCCTGCTGATCACTTTGGGCTTCATCCTGTTGATCACCGTCATCTCGGTGGCGTTTCTCGTTCGCTCCCGCAGTTCGCTCCAGACCTCGCAGAGCTACTCACGGGAAATGATCGCCAAGGAGGTCGGGGAGATTGGGATCAATACGATCGTCGCACAATTTCAGAAAGAGATTGCGGTCGCCCGCACGAATGGCAATCAGATGCTGCTGCCTCCGCGCATCGGGGTGACGAATACCAATCCCAGGAATTCGGCTCTGATCCGTCGGACAACAGGGGATGCATCTGCATATGATGCCTACAAATCAACCGATTTTTGCGATCCGGTTTTTTCGGCTCTCCCCCACACCAATCTGGCTTCGACCAACAGCGCTTCCACTCCGGCAAAGAACGGCTGGAGCTTTCCCAAAAGCCGCTGGGAGGCACCGAAACTGCTTCGGACAGGCGAGACCTTTACTGCACCTGACTGGGTTTATGTGGATGACCAAGGCCCCTCAAAGACAGCTTCAAAGAGCATCATCGGCCGATTTGCCGCCTTGGTCTACGATGTCGGCGGTCTGCTGGATATCAATGAAGCCGGTGTTCCTGCCAGTGTGCCGAAAGGCGATAAAGGGTCCACGGCCTTAGCCGATCTTTCTACCTTTACCACCCTAAATGGCGGAAATTTGACGATAACTGACTGGCGCACTAGTAGTGGAAGCCTCACCTCGAGCGACTTCTACGGTCAGAGCGATTACTCTACACCCGCCAAATTCCTTGAGTCCGTAAAGCTCACGAATGCCGGACGCATCGAGTCTCCGACAGCCAAACTGAAAAACGGGGACAATCGTTTTTTTTCTCGAATGGAGCTCATCGATGCGGCCAACGCAAATCTGGGAGGGCTTACGCCCCCCATCCTGCCCTACTTCCGTACCCGCTCCGAGGTGGCCAACCGTCTCTCGGTTGAGAATGTTTACAAGAATGCTCCGTCTACCAGCTCCTCGGACTTGGTCCCTCTTAGCGACAGTGCTCTGAAAGCAACGAGCGACACCACATTCTCCATTGACCGAATTGACGGCAGCAAGGAAACCTTCACCATCAAGGCAGGGCAGTCGCTGCTCCAAAATCGCTTCCCTCTCGCCCGTCTGCGCTGGCTTGCCGACCGCCAACCGGATGGAACTCCGAACCACCCAGACGAAATTAAAAAATACTTTGGCCTAACCTGGGATGCTTTAGCGAAGGATGCCAACGGCAGTCCAAACCCGATGTTTGTTTACACTTCCCCTGATGCCACTGACACAACACCTGCAACCACGATCAAAACACTAAGCCTGTGGGCCGCTCAAGTTGACGGATCCAGCGCTGCACGTGAACCCGACTTTTTCGAGTGGCTCAAAGCGGCGATTGATCCCAATTCCCTCGGCCAAACCGGAGGATCTACAGACAGGGAGTTTTCTGCAAACCTGGCTGACGCAAAAGGCACATTGACAGTTCCATGGGAATATTCAAAGGATCTCCATATCGTAAGAATCGGGGCCAACATCATTGACCAATCCGATCCCGATAGCATTCCCACGGGTATTCGCACGAAATTCACCGGTTGCGACCCCTACCCGTTTAAAACTGATGGAACGCAGTCCGACAATTTTGATTCTTTCGGCCAGGAAAACCTGCCGTCTGTCAACGAGGTCATCACCTCTGCTTATCGCACAAATAATAGCAATACCTCCATTGACGGCTTCCTTCAATTCGAACTTTGGAATCCCAACCGGGATGCATACAGCGGGCG
>Ga0247840_10002900_pt1 | contig 29783 bp, 32 predicted proteins | sample LaCruzMarch2015__FD_192404 | JGI IMG/M metagenome (GOLD analysis project Ga0247840, IMG submission 192404) | Freshwater microbial communities from meromictic Lake La Cruz, Castile-La Mancha, Spain - LaCruzMarch2015_17m | ecosystem: Environmental > Aquatic > Freshwater > Lake | place: Spain...
AACTCATAACTGAAAGTAAATACTCAAAAGCATTTCCTAGGTCTTCGGAATGTTCATAATTAAATCCGTCTATCTCCTTGGAAAAAAGATTAAATGTCTCAGGGTCTCTATAAGGTAAAAAAGCATTTTTAAATATATCTCTAAAAAGTTGTGGTAAATTTGGATTTTGGGTCATCTTTTCAATCCCCTCACCATAAAGTGTTATTCTTTCATACCCACTAATTTTTAAATCAACAATATTCGACCATCGGTATTTGGCATAATCCCCTACAAAAAAAGTAACCCTCCCCCCCAACTCTTCTGATTCTTTATCCATATCATCCATAAATTTATAGATGAGTGCAATGGTGATTTGTTCTACTTGTGATTTGGGGTCAGGAATTTTTCCAACTAAAATATCTCTACAATTATCAATTCTCTTTTTGGTTTCACTGTTTAACATGGTTACCCTCTCTATGACATAAATTTGTTAATAGACACATAGTCTTTTATATACTCAGGAACAATTTCTCTAAATCCATTGAGTGCTTTAAAATCTTTAAATGGAAGTTTACTGTTTGTATAAAGGTCACCGTATTCTTTTTTTTCAATAATCTCTCTAATTTTTGTATCTGTTGCATACGATTTGAAGTAATTTTTTATAAGTAAAATATTTCTATCAGGATGATTTTCTAAAAATTTTGAAATGTCTCCTTGATAAATCGTAATAAATTTTTCAAACTCTGATTCGAGTAGTTCATTTTTATCTTTAAATCTATCAATGAATCCAAATATTTTTTGCAATATCTCTTTAAGTCCAATGCGTCTATCTATTTTTATCGATTTTCTTAATTTTTCAAGGTTAATAAACTCCTTAGGTTTATCAAAAATCTCTGTTTTTACAAGTTCTTCAGCCTCTTCAAAATTTCCCTCTTCCACTTTTTGCTTGATAAGCTCATTACATTTTACAATCTCTTCAAATTTTTCATACAGTTGACGGTCAATTTTCATGCCATCAACTCCAATTTGTGCTTCATTTAACACTTTCAAACTATCAGGATTGAAATTTTCAAAAACATCTATCTGAGTTATAGGGTCAATTTCACTATTAATTTTTTTTTGTTGGGCAATTTTAGGAAGTTCTAACACTTCATCATAATTATATTGCTCTTCAAAATACTCACAATTGGCAAAATAATCAAAGAGTTTATAGTGAAGTTTTTCCTCTGTATAACGCTCTTTTTCTTTATCACTGTAATCAAACTTCGCTTTTCGTGTACCACGTCCTTTCATCTGAATGAAATCACTTGGAGAAAATACCGGTCGCATTAAACATAAATTCAATAAATCAGGACAGTCATACCCAGTTGTCATCATTCCAACAGTAACACATACCCTCACTTTACTGGATTTGTACCCTTCTAAAAATTGTGAATACCCTCCCAAATTATTATTTGAAAAGTTAATGGTATTTTGTTGAGCGTCACTTACATTAGAGGTTACTTGCATAGCAAAATCAGAATTATACTTATTTGGATAGTACTTACTTGCTAAAATATTAAGCATCTGTGTAATCTTACTGGCATGATTTTGGCTAACACAAAATATAATACTTTTACCAATTTCACCACTCAAAGGGTCTCTTAAAGCATTTTGCATAAAGACTTCACAAAAAACTCTGTTTGTCTCTTCTGAATAAAATTTCCGTTCAAAATCTTTACTTCCAAATATTTTCTCTTCTTGCTCTCCATCATCATTTTCAACCAACACTGCATACCCCTCTTGTGAAAGAAGGTCGGCAGTCACATCTGAACGAGCATCCACAACAATAGGATTAATAAGATAAGGACCATCTGGATCATTAACACCATCAAGTAAGCTATATCTAAAAGTAGGATTGCCAGAATCACAGCCAAAAGTTTTATAAGTATCTAAAAGCTGTCTTCTCTCCATTTCTCGGCTATCTTTAAAATTGGTTGTATGAATTTTTTTCAAATAATCTTTTGGTGTTGCAGTAAGCCCCAATTTATATCCTACAAAATATTCAAAAACCGCTCGACTATTTCCGTTGATTGAACGGTGTGCTTCATCGGATATAATTAAATCAAAATCCGTAGGAGAAAAACATCTTTTATACTTATCATTGGAAAGCAAACTTTGAACAGTGGTTACCACAATTTCTGCTTTCTTCCAATCCTGCTTATACTCTTTATATATCACAATAGTGTAATCATTTTTTAAATTCTCAACAAAACTCTTATGTGCTTGATTTTCAAGTTCCAATCTATCGACCAAAAAAAGAACCCTTCTTGCATTTCCTGATTTTAAAAAGAGTTTGATTACCCCAGCAGAGGTAAGAGTTTTTCCTGTTCCTGTTGCCATTTCAAAAAGAAAACGATTTTTTCCACTCTTTACCTCTTCTTGCAAAGCTTTAATTGCTCTAATTTGATATTTTCTTAAAAATTTAAGCCTATTTTCTTGGATATAATCACTTCTTTTTTCCGTATTGATCCATGAAGCATCTTGCATATAGTTTGGCTTTTGTGTTAATGCCACAAAATCAGCATTAACCTCTAATTTGACTAATTCAACAGGATTAGGTTTAAATGAGCCACTATGAAAAAGTGATTCTAAAGTGGGAAATTTCGTGATAATATAGGGATTGCCAAATTCTATGTCCCAAAAATAGTGCAAATTGCCATTAGAAAGTATCACAAATCGCACATTTAGCGACTTTGCATATTTTCTAGCTTGCTCTTTTCCAACCAGTGGATTTAACTCCTCTTTTTTTGCTTCTAATACAACTAACGGAAATCCTCTCTCATCTAAAAGCAAAAAATCCACAAATCCATTAGACTTCTTTTCAAAATCTTCACCATACTCATTCAGTTGACTCTCTGAAATTTTAACATTATTTTCAAGACAAATATTTGCTTTCCCATCGATAGAATCAAAAAATCTCCATCCTGATTGCTCAAGCATTTTATTGATTTTTATTCGTGCACTTGCTTCTTTTGTCATAATCCCCCCCTTGTATACATTTTCAAACTTACTGCTATTTTTCCACTTAATAAATTATACCATATTTCCACTGTTTTCAAGAGTTTTTTCTAACACTTTTCCCTAATATTATCAATAGTTTTGTTGTGATTTCGCACAAGTTCAACCACCCTATTTTTAATTATACATCTATTATATCAAATAAGAAGGACACATTCTGTCCTTCTTTGAAATATTTATATTTTGCCACAGAGAACTTTCAATAACCAACTTTAGAAGCATAGAATCTGCGACTTTTGCGCAGAAATACCATTCGTGAAAATAAGTACCATTCGTGACAAAAAAACCTTTCTCTCCTCTGTGTCGATGTTATAGAAATCTACCCCCTCTAGCTCCCCCTAGTTTATGGGGAGAATTTTCACATTATCCGCCGTAGCCCCTATCATTTTTACAGATCTTAATCAGGCTCAAAAATTGCTACAACTCTCTTTATGACTATACTCCCTTTATTTTTTAACAACACTTCACACGAAGTTCACGAAAACTCCATACTGACGTGGTATCATCAATGAAACTAAGTCAAATGCATTATGGGAGGAAATATGAAAAAGAAACTACTCATTATACTAGCAAGTATCATTGTATCAAGTATGTCGTTTGCATTTGTAGCGGTAGGTTACACCACAGTATATCCAGCGCCGGCTACTGTATACACCTCGACCACTTATACTACAAATGCGACACCTGTTAGCTACCCTGCTACTGCCACAACTGGTCATTGGCAAGTTATTCCTAGTATTGGATTTGCAGCCAATCTTGGGTACGTTAACGTTTACAACGGATACTATGGTACATACTCATGGCCAATCTCAGGAACTGTCTCTCCTGTATATGGTGTGAATATGCTTTATGGTCTTAACCCATTTACGCAAGTGGGATTTGGTGTGAAGTATGAAGCACCTGTTCAAATCAGCAACTATTACTATAACTCACCAAATCAAGGCTATACAAACTGGGTTGCTATGGTCCCAATTTATTTTGACTATCGCTTCTCATTTGCCCCTTATAGCAATACAAACCCATACTTTGAAACGCAAATTGGGTATGCTAATGGATATTGGGATGGTCCAGGATACAATGGAGGACTTTATGTTGCAGTAGGTGGTGGAGTTAAATTCAACAACAAATTAGATGCAAATATCTTATTTGAAAATTCTAATATGTTTGGACAAGATTCGAGAGGATCGCAAGTGATGATTAACTATCCACGTTTTACCTTCTCTTTAGGTTATGATTTTGATTTAAAATAATAATAAAAAAAGCCAGTCAGTGATTTTTCACTAACTGGCTCTTTTTATTGTCAAAAAACTAAACTTATTTACCCGACTTAGTAATTATTTCTCACACTCACACTACCCACATCTATCTTCCCATAGGCCTCATTGGCTCAGATGGCATAGATGGTGGACCTGATGGTCGTTGTGGGATAGATGAAGGGGATATGGGTTGTGGTAAAGGTCCCCCTCCACCATTCGGTCTTGGCCCAGGGTTTGGCCCCGGTGATGGTGGAACAAATGGTCTAGGTGGTGGCACAGGAGGTCCTGGGTGATTATTATACACGGGAACCACTACTGTTGTTCCAACTACACCATACGGTACAGGACTATACATATATACCCCTGGTGATTGATACACCGTTTGAGTTACTGTAACCGTTGATGTGGTACTCTTAGTCGTAGATGCTGCAGGTGTAGAAGCCGTTGATCCTCCACTTTCAGGAACTGAAGCACTCTGAGTTGTAGAGGTTGGTGCTGGAGCAGTTGTCGTTGTAGAACTTGTGGTCGTTTGAACTGTTGTTGCAACTGCAAGCGTTGCAACAACGCACGCAGATATTAATAGAATAATTTTTTTCATCTCTCCTCCTCTCATTTTCCTAAGTTTATCACACTTATTCGATTTTGTCACTTAAAAAATATACCATGATTTTTCTTAATTCCCCTCACCATTAAACGGTACATCCAAGTGACACACAATAGCTAATTTTTTTCTATTTATTTTTTATCAGTGAGTGTTCTAAATCAACAATACAGCTTGATTTAGGTAGTTGAGTGTTATCACAGTTATCTTTAGCGCTAATAAATACAGTAATAAGAAAAAGCAGTGAGATAGCTGTAAAAGCAATTCCTATTCTTCTTTTCCAAATTTTATTAAGTTCCTGAGAAATTTTCACGATACCTCCTATAAATATTTATACTTTATTATAACACCATACCATATTATAACCCCTCAAAATCTCCTCAATTTTTATTATCTTAATATGTAGTATTAGATAAAATAAAAAAAGTGTTAGAAAATACCAACTGGTACTTCCTAACACATATATGAAACACTTTTTCAAACTAAAAATTCTTATAAAAATTATTTTGAACGTCCAATAAGGCTCATGCCAACAATGGCTAAGAGAGAAGAAATCCCAAAGAGAATTCTTGCATGGTCTAAGGTTTGAAGCGAACCATCAAAAAAGTAAAATGTAATAATTCCCAATAACATCAGTAAAATAACAATGCCAATAATCTTATGAAGCGAAAGACGTTTTGCTGTTCGTCTACCTTGAATATGTGCCACAACCCCTCCTAGATATTCTCAAGTTTTTTAAGTTCACATTTAAAGTTTCCTAACATCTCTATGAATAAAATTATTTTTCTCAGTATTTTTTTCATATCCACCCCACTTGTTAACGATGATAAATTTCTTAGTATTGTAATTCATATTATCATTACACCGTGTTAATTTTGTGAAGAGTTCTAAAAAATTATTTTATCAACTTTCAAGTAAAGATTCAGCATTTATATCAGCTATGTTCACTCTCCAATTGAGGGAGAATTTCCTTCTCGAGAGTGTCAATGCCATTTTTTTTAAAAAAATCGAGAAAAAACTCCAATTTTTTATCTCCGATGTTCTCCTCCCGATAGATAATCTGAGAGTAAATTTTTCTTTCAACTTCATTGTGTCGTAAGGGAAAGAAATTAAACTCCCCACTTTCAATCTCCTTATTAAAATAAAACTTTGGAAGGTATTTAAAAAATCCCCCTTGCTTAATCAGCTCTTTGATTAAGGTAGAAGAACTATCCGTAATTAAATCACATTTTCTAGGAATATTCTCTAAAAACTGATACGTCTCTCCTAAGTGGTCACTCCGATTTCTAATATAGCAGAGGTGTTTTAATTCTTCATAGGATGTTATTTTATTTGAGGTCACACAGCCATACTCTATATCTTCAATAATTTGCCCCTGAAGAGCCACATCATTAATGATATAATTTCCAGTATAAAATAGTAAAATTTCACGTTGGAGCAATTTAGCCACAAGATTAGAATAGGTATCTATTACAATATTCACTTGAATTTTAGGGTGCTTCACAAAAAAACTCTTAAAAATCTTCTCAGCATAAAAACTCCCCACAATGGGAGAAAAACCCAGTGTAACACTCTCACTCTCTCCAAAAAAACTCGATTCATTCATATGAAAAAGCGCCGTTGTACTATAAAAATTCTCAGTAACTTGGTACAACTCTTTTCCAAATTTTGAAAGAATAATTTTAGGAATGGTCTTTTCAAAAAGTTTCTTTTTAAACGAATTTTCTAATTTCTTCACTTGCTGAGAAATTGCAGACTGAGAGACAAAAAGTTCTTCAGCTGCTTTAGAAAAGCTCCCTGTTTTTACAACATAATAAAAATTTTTCAATGCATTAAAATCCATTTTCACTTCTCCTACTTTGGATAAAACTCATTTTTTCCAATAACGCCCTTTTGTGGTTCTACTATATATTTTCTAAAAAAGTCACATATTTTCAAAACTTTACTACTCTGCTCACTATCTTTTCTATATACCAATTGTGTTCGAAGGGGAGCAATAGGGGCATTTGAAATCTCAATAAATTTAAACTCATCATTGGGATAAAAATGCTTCGGTGCGAAAAACACCCCTACACCACCTGCAACATAACTCTCAATGATAGAGAGACGATTTTGCCCCTCTACAGTAATCTTTTTGAAAATACCCAGCTCTTCAGCATTATAGCGCTCTTTACTAATCCCACTATTTGAATCAATCAAAAAAAGCTCTTGAAGTGCATCGGCTTCAACTCTTTGAGCTACCATTGCAGCCATCTCAACCTCTTCTAATTGAATATACTCAATCTCTTTGCTTGGATAATAGAGATTAAACCCATATACCGCATCAATTTGACGGTTATTGAGTTTTGTAACCAAATCCTCCATCGAATCTATATAAAACTCAATATTGGTTCCAAAATGGTCAATAAACTGTGAAGAGTATTTTTTTAAATACAACTCTCCTATAAATTCTGAAAATCCAATTCGAGCCTTCGTTTCGTAGTGTCTTCTCTTCACATCTTCAACATTATCAAAAAAAATTTTGATATTATGATACAATAGCTCTGCCTCTTTAGTACAGGTGATAAACCCTTTTTTTGATGTCAAAAGGGTCACTCCTAGCTCAGTTTCAAGCTTTCTAATCTGCCGTCTTAAAGTAAGTTCGCTCAACTCTAACATATTTGAAACTTTCTCTAAACTTCTATGTGTTACCAATTCATAAAAACTGTTTAAACAGTTATAATCTAGCTCTTTTAAATTCATTTTCAATCTCCTTACTACTATTATACTTGAAAATTTGTTAAAATAGTAGTAACTACTTTTAAACTTGGAGGATTAATGAACGAAATTGCAGAAAATTTATTCAACCGATTTGCTAATAAAGAGCATATTGAGTATTGTGTAGATAAAGCCCTTACCAATGCCTTTATAGAGAAATCCCTACGCCTCTTTTATCCAAATGCGTTTATGATGCAAAGTCAAGCATACTATCACTATCAAGTATTTTTAAAAAATATGCAAAATGAACTTGGCTTGATTCTTAACAGCGTTTTACCTGCATGTGAGGCAGATAAGCTCTCATGCGCTTTCTTTAACGCTCTAGAGGGGATTGCGAGTAGCCTTGACCTTGATGCAATGGCTATTAAAGAGAGCGACCCTGCAGCCACTTCTCTTTCTGAAATCATCACATGTTATCCTGGTTTTCTTGCCATTACCATCTATCGTATTGCACACTTTTTCTATCAAAAGGGAGTTCCCCTCATTCCAAGGCTCTTTTCAGAATATGCCCATGAAAAAACGGGCATTGATATCCATCCTGGTGCTGAAATAGGTAGCTCATTTTCTATCGACCACGGTACGGGCATTGTTATTGGAGAGACGACCCATATTGGGGACTTCGTTAAAATTTATCAAGGGGTTACTCTAGGTGCACTCGCCCCAGAGAAAAATGTAAAAGAGGATAAGAGGCATCCCACCATTGAACACGGTTGTATCATCTATTCAAATGCTACCATTCTTGGAGGAAAAACTGTTATCGGGGAAAACTCTATCATTGGTGGTAACAGTTGGATTATTGAATCTGTCCCCCCTGAGACACTCGTATACCATAGTCACACTATGAAAAAAAGGAGCTTAAACATATGAAAACAGAAAGTATACTCACATTAATCGGAAATACACCTCTCTTGAACATCTCTTCACTATTTGATAAAGCCGTAGAAAAAAACATCGCCGTGTGGGTTAAACTTGAACGTCAAAATCCTGCCGGCTCTATCAAAGATAGAATTGCCCTAGCTATGATTGAAAAAGCTGAAAAGGAGGGGCTGATTACTCACGAGACAGAAATTATTGAGCCTACCAGTGGAAATACAGGAATTGGACTTGCCCTCGTATGTGCTGCTAAAGGGTATTCCTTGACACTCGTTATGCCTGAGACAATGTCTATCGAGCGTAGAAAAGTCATGGCACTCTATGGTGCTAAAATTGAGCTCTCCCCAGGTGCTACAGGTATGAAAGGGGCCATCGAGCTAGCTAACCGTTTAAAATCTGAAAAGAGCAACGCCTTTATTCCTATGCAGTTTGAAAATATGGCCAATCCACACTCGCACTATACAACCACAGCCTTAGAAATTTTAAGCGACCTTCCCCATATAGACTATATGGTGTGTGGCGTTGGTACAGGGGGACATATTTCAGGTGTGGGTAGACTGCTTAAAGAGAGTCTTTCTCATCTCAAAATATTTGCTGTTGAACCTGCAAACTCTGCTGTACTTTCAGGCAGACCTAGTGGGCCTCATAAACTTCAGGGAATCGGTGCGGGCTTTGTTCCATCAACCCTTAACCCTGATGTGATTGACACCATTGTTACCATTTCAAATGAAGAGGCTTTCTTTTATTTCAAAGAGACACCTAAGAGAACGGGACTTTCCATTGGTATTTCCACTGGGGCTAATCTGGCTGCCATTGAAAAAATCCTGGATACATTAGAAGCAAATACCACACTTCTAACATTTTGCTATGACTCGGCAGATAAATATTTTTCACTCTTTGATGAGTAGTTTTTTACATTCTAAAAACACTTAAAGAGAATACTCATATAAAGCAAAGAGGAGCATTCATAGCTCCTCTTTGCTTTTATTCTTCCCTTGGTGTATAATCTGTAAATTTAGTATATTCTCCGAAAAATCTTAGAAATGTTGTTCCTGTTGAACCATTTCTCTGTTTTGCAATGATGGCTTCTGCAAGCCCTTTATGTTCACTTTCAGGATGATAATACTCATCACGATAGAGAAATACCACCAAATCCGCATCCTGCTCAATGGCTCCAGAATCACGTAAATCCGAGAGCATAGGACGTTTATCGTTTCTACTCTCTACACCCCTTGAAAGCTGTGAAAGGGCGATAATAGGAATACCAAGCTCTCTTGCAAGCAATTTAACCCCTCTCGATATCTCTGACATCTCTTGCTGTCTGTTATCGCTATTTGAATTTCTTCCACGTATCAAACCAATATAATCTATCACAACCATATCAAGTTTGTTTTCTGCTTTTAGCCTTCTGCATATGGTTCTAATCTCCATAACAGATACATTGGGGGTATCTGCAATGTAGAGGGGGGTTTCAGCAAGCCTTCCTGTTGAAATTCCAACCTTTTGCCACTCCTCTGGGTCCATAAATCCTTTTTTTATCTTTTGTAGAGGAATACGGGCATCGGCAGAGAGAAGTCTGTGAAAAATCTCCTCATTGGCCATCTCCAAACTAAATAGTAGCACATTCTTTTTATACTTTTGAGCAGCATTGAGTGCCACATTCAAAGCAAAAGCCGTTTTCCCCATCGCTGGTCTTGCGGCAATGATAACAAGATTGGCTGGATGAAATCCACTGGTCTTTTTATCAAATTCTGAAAATCCTGTACCAATACCTGTTACTTCACCTTTATTAGCAAATACCTCTTGTAATCTTTGCAACTCACTATCAATTAAATCTCTCAGAAGTGTAACATCTTTTTTATCTCGATTTTGTGCTATTTTAAATATGGTATTTTCTGCTTTATCTAAAATCTGGTCTACATCTTCTTGACTATCATATGCCTCTTCTATGATTGAAGTTCCAGCATCTATCAGTCCACGAAGAATGGATTTCTCTTTAACAATTTTAGCATAATACTCAATATTGGCTGCAGTTGGCACAATATCCATAAATCTAAATATGCTCTCTTGCCCACCGATATCTGAGAGTTTCCCCTCTTTTTCAAGCTGATTAATGATGATTAGCGGATCTACAACCTCACCTTTTTCAATGGTCATTATCATCGCTTCAAATATGATTTTATGGGCTGGTTTATAAAAATCTCTACTTCTCAATATATCCGTAATACGGTTAATCGCATCTGGTTTTAAAAATATTGCCCCAAGGATGGACTCTTCAGCTTCCATGTTATGTGGCAGTTGTTTCATCTCTCTCACATTCACCTCCTACACTACCTTATATTATACCATATTTTAAAAATAAAAAAACCGTAAGATTTTCTTACGGCTTCTATCCTATACACTCATTATCCCTTTTAAAACTCCCTAACTCTTCAATGAAAAAGAGAAAAAATTGTAATATTTTCATATTTCCCTCCTAATATAGTTTTTCTATAATGGATTTTGCTATTGTAGCATATTTTTTAGTCAATATTTTCAACCCTTTTATAGTGATATCATAAAATGCAACGATGCTCCCATCTCTTTTGATATAATCACTCATTTTAAAAAAATGCACTTCATCAGCTCCGACACTTTGAAGTGTTTTAATGATATATTTTATCTCACTCACCAACTCAGAATGCGAAATATCAATGGCTTGAGCAACTTCAAGACTTGTGTATTCCATTGTATCAACACTGTTTTGATATAGTTTCATCACTCCTCCTCGCTTGCTTTAATAGAAGTATACCACTTAAACCCTTGCATATACCTCAATATCTCCTCAAAAAGTTCTTACGCTTTACACAAAATCTCAAGGCCATATTAAATTCAAAACACCACTTATATAAAACACAAGCTTGCGCAACCTAAAAAAGGTTATGTTACAGAAAATAGTTGTTGGTGTCATCTCGACCAACGTGGAGAGATCTCGACATTTAAATAGATAGATTTATCCGCTTCACTTCGTTTCAGTCGAAATGACACGAGTATTTCGTTAGTTTTTCCATTTATAACTATATTTTTCTATAACATAGCCAAAAAAATATCCATCAGCTTTCGCTAATGGATACGTTAATATTTATAATCCTAATACCTCGATACTCAATTCAGCTTTCACCCCTTTGAAAAGTTTCAGCTCAGCCTTATAGTTTCCAAGGCTTTTAATCGGGTCAATCTCAATTTTTTTCTTATCAATATCATAATTAAGTTGTTTTTTCAACTCTTCAGATATCTCTTTATGCGTTACTGCTCCGAAAATTTTACCATTTTCTGCTGCCTTAATTTTGATAACGATTTTCTTCGCTTTAATCTCTTCAGCAATCTTTTTTGCTTGCTCTTCAGCTTTCGCCTCTTGTTTAGCGAGTTTTGCTTTCTTTTCTGCAACATTCTTCAATACTTCAGCTGTTGCTTCAACACCTAATTTGCCCTTGAAGAGGAAATTCTTTGCATACCCCTCCTTAGCTTCTATCACTTCCCCTTTTCTTCCAACATTTTTTACATCTTCTAGTAGTAGTACTTTCATTCTTTCCTCCTAAAAATTTCTGCATTTTTGTATATAAAATGTGTTATCGCAATGGCAATTATGAGCCCTGCAACAACATCAGATGTCCAATGATTTAACGTCGCAACACGACAATACATTACAAGCGCTATGATACACCATAAAACTACTCTTACACTACGCTGTTTGTAGGCAAATATAAAGGGCAGTATGATCGCCGCTACCCTCAATGTATGGTCTGATGGCATACTTAAATATTTATTGATGTGGTGACTTAACAAATGAGTGTACTGAAAAAAATCATAGGGATTTAAATCAACATACGGTCGTGTTCTTAATATAAGAAGCTTTAAAATGCCCCCAACAATAAGAACAGATACAAAAGCAAGGGTTGAGACCCGAATACTCTCATGAAACTTTGAGTGTTGGTTCTTAATAAAACTCACACTATACAAAATAATGAGTAGAACCATTAGTGGCAAAGTGTTTGCTAAATCGGAGATGAAAATGGACCATTTAGCATGCTCTTGTAGAGTTAGAAACATCGTGATTTTAAAATCTAAGAAAACGATGATAAGAAGCACAAAGATAATGGAAATTAAAAGTAAGATAATTTTTCTTTTAAACTCTTTTATGAGCGATGGAATTAAGTTTTTTTTGTGCTTAATGCTCATCAAATGTAACTCACTTCGCAGTGCTGATAAAAATATGATAATAAACAGCAGTGATATTATCCCTTTAATTACAATCACTTCGCTAATCTCTCCTTAATGCTTTTTGAACTGATCGCCGCATACCCAAACATCACACCTAAAATCAGTGATGTAAACACATCGGAAGTCCAATGATAGATGCCATATACTCTAGAAAATGCCACAAACAGAGGAAGAAGTATCAGAATTTTTCCCCAGATAGTTTTCCAATATATGAAGATAAAAGGCGCTACTGCAGCCGCCATGGTTATCGTATGACCAGAAGGAAAACTCACATAGTTAAATTTTCCAAATTGATGGTGCAACATGGCTAGATGATAAGCGAATATGTGATGCGGATCAAGCGCTACACAAGGTCTCTCCCTTGAGAAAATTCCCTTAACAATAACCACAAATATACCTGCAGCAATGGATGATGCTAAAGCACATTTTGATACCACAACAAACTTCCCATCCATTTTTAACAGTGCACAAATGATGATAAACGTTGCAAGCAGTGAATAGATAAATACCCCTTGCCCCATCATATCCCCAATTTGGGTGATTTTCAATATATGAGCATTTGAATGCAGTGCAAAAGCAGTAGAAATAGGCTTATCAATAAAAGCAATGATCAAAATGATGATGATAAGCGACAGGACAACATATTTTATGTGCTTAAACTGTTTTATAAAATTTTGAACGAGAGAATTAAAATATCCCTCTTTAAAGGTGATAAAAAGTACAACAAGCGCCATAAAATACATGTAAATTGGCAGTTGTAAAAAGAGTTTATCCATGAAAACGCTCCAATCTCAATCTTTTTGCATTGGCTTTATAGGTAGCAATAGCAATAACACTTCCACATAACACACCTGTGAACACATCAGAACACCAATGGTTCAAACTGTATACACGGGCAATCATCACAATAACTGGGTATAGCCATAGCAATTTCCCAAGTAAATTTTTTCTGTAAGCATACGCAAACACCACAATGGCACTTGAGGCTACGATGGCATGTCCTGATGGAAAACTTGAGTAGTCAAACCCTAGCAGTGCATGTGCGTGTACCGCTTGTAAAAAGTCAAAAAAATGGTATGGATTATACTCTACAAATGGTCGCTGTCTAGAAACGATGGACTTAACAATTAAAACAAATATCCCACCATAGATACAACTTGTGAATGAAATTTTACACGTTTGAAAAAATTTCGACTTATCTGATTTGAATAGTATCCCAATAACGGTAAGCGTTGCTAACATTGGATATAAAAACTTCCCATTTCCAATGGTATTGCCAATGATTTGAATAACTTCTAACGCTTTAATGTCTCTGTTTTGCTCAAAAAAGTGGCTTACAGGGTAATCCACATAGCAGACTAAAAGAATGATAATGATCACAAAAAGTATCATCCAAATTTTATTTTTAGAGACAATTTTAAGGGCATTTTCTGTGATTTCTCTAAAATATCCCTGTTTAGCAATGTAGATAAAAACGCAGAGTATAATAAGATAATCATAAATGGGTAGTTGCAATAGTAAACTGTTCATAGATCTCCTTAATCGGCTGGAATTGGGGTGGTGCTATAAGTGATATCACTTGCTCCACTTACATTAGAACATTGAATGATGTAAAGCGTTAAGTTCACACCATCATGTGTGTAATTGATGGTTTGCATCAATGCGAGCGTATTAAAATACTCACCTAAATCCGCCATCATATCATTGGTTCCAACAAAATAAATCGGTTGTGAACTGTTTTGTATTGTTTTAATGACATTAGGGGTTGCCCATAGGTCATACTGTGAAAAACGTGTTGGTGTTAATACGTAGACTGTTGGCCTTCCCGTCATATAATACTCAGCTTCAGAAGCATCTTGATAATTATCAGATAAAATAATAGCATTGTCAGGCACATATTGGTCAGCCGACTGCATCAGCACATTATACCCTTTGAATTTAGAAATTAACACAGGAGAATATCCTGGATAAATCAATATCACAAAGGCTATAATCGAAAACACTGCTCCAATATAACAATATACTCTTAAACGGTATTTCTCAATAAAATATCCCATAAGAATAACAATACTCAAATATGCTGGTGCTGGCCAGTTCACCTCTGAATGTTTATTCAGAGAAAATAGCATGAAAATTACAAAGGTTGTGATAAATGGAATGAAGAGAAAGAGCAATTTTTCATTGTTTTTAATCTCTTTAAATCCTTTAATGATAACAAATACCATGATAATGAAAAATATTGGATTGACAGCCCCAAACTGTCCTCCTAAAAACTCCCCAAGATATGAGAGGTTAAGAGGTGCGCTCGCTGAAGCCCCATGACCTAATTGGAACGCAAATGATGCGAAGTGGTTGCTAATATTCCATATGAGCACAGGGGAAAATACTACGATGGCTATAACCATTCCAATGTATAGACTTTTTTGCTTGAAAATCTCCCAACGTTTTAGTAAAACCACCATAATAAAAAAGCTTACTACAAGTAGTATGGCTGGGTATTTTGAGAGAAGCGCTAACCCGATAAAGAGTCCAACTAAATAGATTTTCTTCTCTTGCTTTAAAATCAAATAGTCGTAAAACATGATAAATGAAAGTGTCCAAAACAGCATCAAAGGCAAATCTGGTGTTGCAATCGCAAATCCAACTTGAACAAATGGAACAAATAAAAATACAATAATTGATATCTCAGCAACACGGGCATTAAAAATCCGTTTTGCAAACTGATAGATATAACACGTTGTTAAAAATAAACAAATCACGCTGACTAGTCTAACTGTAAACGGCGTACTCCAAATACACGTTGTAATTTTAATCATATATGCAATCATTGGTGGTCCATCATAGTAAGATAGTTGTAAATGTCTTGACCATACCCAATAGTATGATTCGTCAGGATGCATTGGAAGTATCGTATTGTGAAATAGTGCTACTAGGGTAATTACCCAAAGAACTATTGAGGCCTTACGCGTCATTAAATTTCACCCCTTTGAATTTTTTTTCTATTTTTTCTCATCCACCACACCATTTTTAGCGCTTCGACAAAGATATTTTTGGACATTTTTGATACACCCACTTCACGGTCTTCAAAAATAATCGGAACTTCTACCACCTTATAATTAGCGAGTACTGTTCTATAAGTCAGTTCAATTTGAAATGAGTATCCGTTTGAGCGTACTTTATCCAATCCTATGCTCTCAAGCACCTCACGTTTAAAGCACTTGTATCCCCCAGTTAAATCATTAAGCGGTAGGCCTAAAATTACCTTCGCATACGTACTGCCGCCCTTAGAAATGATTTTTCTGTTTAGACCCCATCCTTTTACACCACCGCCTTGAATATAGCGACTTCCAATGGCTAAGTCTGCTCCATTTTCAAGCGCTTCAATAAATCTAGGCAAATAAATCGGGTGGTGAGAAAAATCCGCATCCATCTCAAAGATGTACTCATACCCCTTTTCAAGAGCCCATTTAAATCCAGCGATATAAGCACGTCCTAACCCCTCTTTTGCCGTTCTATGCAAAAGAAATAAATTGCCTGTATAGTGCGTTCTTTCAAGCTCTAAAACTCTATCATAGGTTTTGTCAGGTGAGTTATCATCAACCACTAATACTTGAACACCGGGTAGCTCGCGAAATACCGCTTCAAGTATTCTATCAATATTGCCCATCTCATTGTAAGTTGGAATAATTATCAACGTTTTTTTCATTTTAACCTCACTATTTTTTATCCTTAAATGTAATCAATGCACTTCCAAAAAAGTTCAACAATGTGGCAACTAAAATTCCCACAACTTGCGAAATCAAGTACACTGCCTTGGTGTATCGAATATCTAGAGGAAAATCCACATGTCCCAAGATATTATGTGCAAACATATAGTCAACACAGAGTTTTAAGACAACTAAATTAACGCATAGGTTAATTAAACTGATGACAAAAAATTTCACATATTTAAGTCCAACGGATTTATGTTCCGCTTTTCCTTTAAATGTCCACTTAAAGTTGAAATAAAAATTGCTTGTCACGGCAAACAAAAATGCCACAATCGAAGCCCAAATATAGTTCATCTCAAAATGTACACAGAGTGTGTAGATAATCATGTTAATGATTGCTCCACTCGCCCCTACTATGCCAAATTTAATAAAAGTTTTTATCTGTTTAAGACCCATTCGCCCCTCTTTTCTTACTTGACTCCTTGGAAGTCAATAATTTCATATACAAAATAATCTCTTCTTATAACACCATACTCATAAATTGGAATCACTTGAATTAATTTAAAAGCTTTTGCATTATAGAGATTTTGTGGTAAATCATAGTAAAATGATTGTGTCACAAATATGCCATTTTTTCCTATTAAATTATCTGTGCTTCTCAAAAATTTATACCCATCCATTCCATTATTCAATGAATAGACATAATTATGATGTGGCAGATAGAGATTCAGTTTTCCCGCAACTTGATATCGACTTCCGCAAATAAACCACTCACCAGGATTTTGTGAATTGAGATTGGTATAGGTCGCTTCAACTTCGCTACCCACTGTTTGCCAACCATGCATATCCATTAAGACATTGCTATCGTTTGGAATATTCACAACTGGAAAGAGTGCTATAAAAATCACTATGATAAGTAAGATTGCAGGAATAATCACCGCAAAAATTTTCCAAAATTTCCCCCACTTCATGTACCTTACAAAAATTATCAGAAATGGAATATAGGCACAAATTGGCCAATTTAATTTTGTAGATGTTTTAAGTGATGCCAGTAGGAATACTAAAAAATAGAGCACTGAATAGAGTAGTATAATCTGAGCCTCTCTATCCCTTCGAGCCCTATACATCATACCAAAAAGCCCTAAAAGAATAAAGGGCGTTACAACGAGAAGTTGCCCACCAATAAACTGTCCTGTGAGAAAAAGCTTAATCCCACTATGACCTTGTCGAGAATAAAATTGAAAAACAAACGACGCCCATTGATGCTCTGCATTCCACACAATCACAGGTGAGAATATGGCAATAGAAATGATAAGTCCTAGATAGAGTTGTATCTTTTTTAAATGCCCCCTGTACTCTTTATAGATAAGCAGGATGATAAATATTGCCACATAGGTGAATATCATATAATACTTGCTGTAAAGCCCAAGTCCAACCAGTATTCCCATACCATACCATAAATTAGGGCGATTTTCCTTAAGTAACCTTAAAAAACAGTAGAGGGATAGAATGAAAAATAGTATCAATGGCGAATCTGGAAGCATCATTAACCCTGTTATGATAAAGTATATTGGTAAAATATTGATAATAAGCACAAGAATAAATGCTTTTTTCGAATCCTTATACAAATACATATAAATTTTATACGCAAACCCACTGATAATGGCTAGAATCAGTATTGTTGGAATCCTTATCGCTACCTGATTATTTCCAAAAATGTGCGTTGACACCCAAATCATATATGCGACAACCGGTGGATGGTCAAAATAAGAGAGGTGAATATTTTGAGACCAGACCCAATAGTAGGCTTCATCGTCGGTTACATTGAGAAAAAATGCTAAAATCACATGAATCAAAGAAAATAGGATGATACACGCAATAGCCCTTTCTCTCCAATTATTTTTTTTTTCCACTTTAAACCCTCCACACACACTTTTCGCTTAAATATTCAATACACTGATTTGGAATCAAGCCCTCTAGAGACTCAGACTCTTTTACTCTTCTACGAACATCCGATGCTGATATAGAAATAATGGGATTTGCAACAATTTCAATATTTTTATCAAAACTTTTTAAAACTTTGCCTTCCCTTGCTAACACCACTACTTTTGAAAGTTTTAAAATCTCCTCATACTCTTTCCATGTAGTAAAATAATCGTATGAATCCTCACCGATAATTTCATAAAACTCACCATCAACATAGTGAGATTTTAATGCCCTCAGAGTATCAACGGTATAAGAGAGAGTTCCTAATGCTTTTTCGACACGACTCACAATAAATGATTCACACCCGGGCTCCTCAAATGCCTTTTCTAAAAGGTCAACCCTCATCTCAAAAGGTAGCAAACTGTTCTCCCTATGATAGGGATGAAAGACAGGCACAAATATAATTTTTTCAAGGTTAAACTTTTCCTTCACAAACTGCGCACACTTAAGATGTCCATAATGCACAGGATTAAAACTCCCACCATATATGCCTATTTTCATCTCTTTTCGATACACTCCATAAGAAATGCAAAATCAGGGGTTGTTATTTCTGTTTTCTTTGTAAACCGCCACTCTAAAATGAGATTTTCAAATTTTGACTTAAAAAACCCTTCGGTAATAATGCCCGCTTCTCTGCTCTCAATAAGTGCTGTTGCATAAAAAAAGAATTTTACACCCTCTTGAGTTTTTTGAATTTCTAAATCTTTTGAAATCATAGGGATAAACTCACTCACAGGGATACTTTTTAGTTCACTGCTTAAGTTTTGTGATGAAGTGACATTGATATGTCTTGACGTTACTAATGAAGCGGTATAGCTAATCATCGCCTTTAAAGTAATTGTATCAAGTTTATCAGCCCATCTTCCCAATGAAGAAAACTCTAAGTAAAGGTCAAACCACTCGCTATCAATTAACGCAATCCTCTTTAATGCTTCAACCGTTTTGGTTATATCCGCCCTTACCATACGCTCTAAATATCTTTGAACATTGACTTTATCACGTTTGAATACCAATTTGATAAGACTTTTCTCTAATGCCTCAAATTTTGCATCTATGGTAAGTGAATAGTGATGTATTCGATTCGCACTTCCTCTTTTCATATAACTTAAAAAGAGAGGTGAACTAAGACACGAATACTCTTGATTAAAAACTCTCTCTATCATTGAAAAAAGCAGTTCACGCTTAACAGGTAGAAAATCCCCCGTTTCAAACGAGAAATTCGCACCACGCATCTCTAATAAATAATTTGAAATATAGTGAATCAGTTTATCAGTATCCCCTTTTAACCCAGTTAAAGACCCTTCATCAAATAATGGCATCAAGCTTTTCTCCTAAAATATAATTTTGTTTAATGACAACCCAATCCTTTTTATGCCGTGCTGACAGTAATTGAGAAAGTTTCACCCAATCCTTCTGTGTTGTCACAAAAAAATCAATAACCTTTTGCTCTTTCAAACGGTAAAATTGTTCTATATCCGCTGGGGTATAGTGATGATGATCTGGAAAAGGACGCTCTTCAATGAAATTCGGTCTAAAACTGCTAACAGTTTTATAGATGTTCTCAGGCTTTGCTATTGCAGATATCACCATCACATGAAGCCCTAGAATTTTTTTCAAATCTACTTCCTTATCCTCGACTAAAAGAAGACTTGAAAAAGATGAATACAATAGTGGCTTTGAGAATTTTTGTAAAACCGATACAATTTTCTCTATCTCGGCTCTACCCACCAAATTGCTTTTAGTAATGATAATTTCATTGGCACGCTTCAAACCATTGAGCGGCTCACGAAGTCTTCCTTGCGGGAGTAATTTCCCACCACCAAATGGATCTGTCGCATCAATCAACACAATATTTTTATCTCTAAAAAGCTGTCTATGTTGAAAGCCATCATCTAAAATCACTAAATCACTATTGAATGTTTTTTTTGCAAGTTCAACCCCTTCATATCGCTTTTTTGCTACAATGACAGGGATTCCCGCAAGGCATGAAGCGTGAAGAAATGGCTCATCTCCAGACTCATCAATTTTAGCTTTAATTGAGGTATAGTCTGACACCACCATAGGATCAATAGAACGCTTTCCTTTATACCCACGTGAAACTATGGCAACTTTTCTCCCCTCGTCCAAATATTTTTTAGCAAAATATTGAACCATTGGAGTCTTGCCTGTTCCTCCCACTGTGATGTTACCAATACAAATAACCTCGACTCCCTCAACGCGTTTCGATTTTAAAATTGAAAAAGAGTACATACCGTTTCTGATACCTGTTACGATAGCATATAACCATGAAAGAATTATCATTTTCTAGCCTCATTTTTTATAATTATTTATACATTTGATTTACATTAAACCATACTCTATTATATCAAAAAAATTCAATTTTTCATAGTTTTAAGTACGTAATTGTATAAAAAAAAGGGCACTATTTGCCCTAAATCTCCTTCAGCACACGCTTTAATGCCTCTTCAATGGTTGAGCAAGTGGCTAAGTCAGTTTTTTTCAATACTTTAGAAATTTCAGCCCCCTTATAGCCTAATGACTCTAACGCTAAATATATATCCTCCTCAAACTCAAGATGAACAGGCTTTCTTCCTGCGACTAAACTCTCTTGCACAAGGGATATTTTCGCAGCCTTCACCTTATCTTTTATATCTAAGTAGAGTTTTTGCGCTTTCTTTTCTCCTAATCCAGGTACGGATGTTAACCTTTTTATATCCTCACTGTAGACAATCTCAGATATGTCTGATAGAGTAAATGTAGATAAAATAGCCAATGCTATCTTAGGCCCCACTCCATTGGCATTGACTAAAATAATAAACATATCCCGTTCTTTATCATCTAAAAAGCCATAGAGTTGAAAGCTATCTTCGCGAATATGTTCATAAATAAAAAATGTATAACTCTCGTTCAATTCTACCTTATGGTAAGTAGAGAGTGGCATACACACTTTATACCCAATAGAGTGAACCTCCACTGTCAAATACTCTAATTTTTTTCTTACAACACTGCCCTTAATATAATCAAACATGCATTCCCCTTAAGTTCCTAGTTTTTTTAAAAAATAAAACCTCTTTAGAGAGGTTTTAAAATTTTTTACCAAAAAGTTTTGGATTTTTATACGCCTTATAACATTGAGAAAATATCTCAACCCATTTATCAATCGGATTTTCCAAAACACTTTTCAATGCCGTTTTAAGGCGTCTTTTCAAATACGCACGATCTTGTAGTTCTAAATCAAAGTTGTCAAATTCCATTTCAAACCAAAACAGTCTTTTGGATTTACATGCAATCTTCATCTCCTCTTTAACCACTTCATAAAACTTCCCTGCTTCGTCATGAGAGTAACTCATCCCATTTTCCTGTATCAAAGATTCAATCATCTTTTCTAGTTGTGTCATTTTTCACCTCTTACCAATTGTTTGAAATAATGCTCTTCTCGCTCTCTCATCCTCACCTTTTCATCCTCTTTAATGTGATCATACCCACACAGATGAAGGAGTCCATGAATTAGAAGATAGTAAAACTCTCTTTCAAAACCATGCCCAAACTCAATCGCTTGCTCGCGAACTTTTTCAATTGAAATGACAATATCCCCTAATGCCTCTAATGGTGAGTTTTCATCAAATCCACCATCTCTATAAGCAAAAGAGATGACATCCGTTGGCATATCCTTGCCACGAAATTCACGATTAATCTCTTGAATTTCAGTATTGCCTGTCACAATCATTGAAATATAAATAGCATTAGCATATTCCAGTTCACCATCAACAATTACATCACAAATTTTTTGAATTTTTTCAAATTCTAACTCAGGGAATTCTATCCCCTCGCGCACATCAAAATCAACACTTACAGACACTTCTCCTCCTATTTAAGTTTAGGATACGCCACACGTGGGTGATACGTACTTTTTAAACTATCTACAAACGATCTAATAATAATCTCTAAATCTTTAAATGTAATATCAGACTCAATCAACTGTCCCTCATGAATACGTGAATCAATAAGTTTTCTGACCATATTCTCGATTTCAACACTATTTTTGTTTGGCATACTTCTAACAGCGGCTTCTACACAATCTGCAAGCATAATAATGGCAGATTCTCTATTTTGAGGAACGGGTCCATCATGTTTAAAATCTTCAATATTAACTGATTGATTCTCTTTCAACGCCTTCGAATAAAAGAATTGTATTACCCCCGTGCCTTGATGCTCCATCATGATATTGCGAATCTCTTTGGGAATTTTATACTCTTTTCCAAGATCAACCCCATCTCTTGTATGCGCTTTAATAATCAGTGCACTCATCATTGGGGTTAATTTATCATGAGGATTCACACCATCTAATTGATTTTCAGCAAAAAACTGTGGTCTTTTAGTCTTTCCAATGTCATGGTAAAGTGCTGCAACTCTTACAAATGTCGCATTAGCCCCTGTTGCCTTCGCTGCAGAATATGCAATTGACGATACTGTTAATACATGTTGAAACGTACCTGGAGCTTTTTTAACTAACTCTTGAAGTAGTTCACTTGACGAGGTATCTCCAAGCTCCATCAATTTAATCTCAGTTAATATATTGAATCCACTCTCAAAATAAGGTAACATCGCCATGGCAATAGCCCCTGAGAAAAATCCAGCAAAAATACTGGCAACCATTGTCAATACTGATTGAAAAAGGGCTTGATGCATAATGAGAGAGAACGCAAGAGATGTTACTGCCAAGCCTATAGATATGGCAAATCCTGCTGAAATGATATCTGTTCTCACTTTTATACGTTTAATATAGTAAATTGCAATGACAAGTGTTACAAAATTCATAATAAATATCTGTACATTGTAGCCATTATAGGAAAAAAGATAGAGCAGTCCTATCAAGCTCACCACGAATGTATACTGCTCGCTAAAGAGTATTCCAAGAAGCAATACCAATGCTCCAAATGGTAATAAATACTGAAAATTTTGTCCTAAAAGCTTTGAAATTATCACCATAATCAGCAATGCTATCATTGTCGAATAATAGGCATTCCTATCAGCAATTTTTTCAACAAGATAACGAATACAGATGAAATAAATCAATGTTCCAAGCACGATATAGTAAAGTAGCATCCCAATCAGAAGTGAAAGGCTAAACCGCGGCATATAGAGCCCAACCATTTCTAACTTATTCAAATCACCTTGTGTTATCACTGCGCCCTCAGGTACAATAATATCACCCGCATAGATGATTCTATTGATTGTGTACAACTGTTGCATTTGTGGAGAGAGCGCCCCTCGGATTTGCATAAAGTCAGTCGACGAATCCGGTTGTATAAACTCCCTAATAAGCTGATCCATCTCTGGAGAGAGTACCATTCCACCACTTTTAATCTCTTGTTTGTAATTTTGAAGATTAAAAAATCCATTAGAATAGACAATTTGGATCATCTGCAGAATGGTCTGCTCATTAATGATTCTATCTTGAGCGGTCATTCTATTAATCATCGTGATAACTTTATCGTTTACTGGATAATTGGGATCTCCTAATTTTTTCTGCAAAAGAGGAATATCTGAACTGTATTGAAAATAGAGTGCAGCCTTATTACTAGAAAAATTCGCCAATGTACCATTTAATTTAGCATATAAATCTTTATTCGATGTAATGTAATCTTTTAAATCTGAAATATCCCCCGTATTCCCCGCTAAATTCTCCTTATAATCAATGGTTATTGGAGAAACAATATTTTTAGTCGCCAGCATCCCAATATAGTAGTTGCTAGAATGATAATTGATTCTCGGTATAATCCCTACCACACTTAATATTGCAATCAATAAAAATATACGCATTTTAACACGCCTGTTTTCGGACCCTGCCTTAACAACCGTAACCTTTGGAATGGACTTATTCTCTACTTTAATGGTAATAACTCTTCCCAAAAACGTAAATTTTTTCATTTTAAAACTCCCTTTATATGTAAAATTCCGATACAAAAGTATCGGAATTTATACACTATTTTTGTCTGCGTTTTTTGTTACTTTGTTTGATTAAACGTTGACGTTTTTCTGAAGGTTTTTCATAAAACTCACGTCTCTTTGCAACTTGTAGAACTCCATCTTCTTGAACAGAACGTCTGAAACGTTTCATAAGACTGTCTAAAGTTTCGTTTTCACGTTTAGATACGCCGATAGCCACTTGGCCTCACCCCGTTTTCTTTTATAATTTTTTTTAGCGCTGTACACCAATCCTCGAATGCTTATCAATGTGCGAATATCTATTTTTCTACTCAAGTAGAGTAACCTCAAACACCTAACAATAAAATGCTTAGTGCTGCTTCCTCTCGAATCTGACACGGTTCACACCATTGCTACCATCTAAGACTCTACTCTCAACATTTCCAAATAGCTTCTGCCACACCAATAATACCCTCAAATTGGCCTCACCTCCACTAGAGCGGGTTGTGGATTACAGGGCACCGCTACCTCCCCAGTTAGTACAGCTATCTCTTATAATACCATATTTTTTTTAAGATGTCAATTCAAACTCACAAGAATTATTTCAAAATATATGAAATCACCTTCATTTTCACTTGCATTAATTCGTTTTTTTTATTAAAATATAACTATCAAGTAAATTATCCTAAGGAGTTAGAAATGGAATCTTTAAAAGAGCTATATAAAGTTGGGTATGGCCCATCAAGCAGTCACACAATTGGTCCACAAAGAGCATCAAATGTTTTTAAAGAGAGATTTCCCAATGCTTCAAAAATCAAAGTTATGCTTTATGGCAGTCTTGCTGCCACAGGTAAAGGACACAGAACAGACTATATTATTGAAAAAACTTTTTCCCCTATCCCCGTTGAGATAGAGTGGCACCCTGAGATAGTTCCAACGTTTCATACCAATGGTATGGATTTTATTGCCTACGATGTTAATGGCGCTCTCCTCAACGAAATACCTTGGCGAGTATATAGTATAGGAGGTGGTAGCTTTACCGATAAAGAGAGCAGAGAAACTCAAAAAGTATACCCGGCAACCTCTATGAATGAAATCCTTGCATGGTGTAAAAAATACAACAGAGAACTTTGGGAATATGCTGTTGAATATGAAGGTCCTGAGATTATGAAGTTTATATCTGAAATTTGGACAGTCATGAAAAATGCCGTCAGTGTAGGACTTAAAAAAAGCGGCAGACTTCCTGCGCCAATCTACTACCCTAGAAAAGCTCAAAAAGTACTTAGACATAAAAATTTCATGCATCCAAGCCTTCTTCACTACCCACATTTTTACGCCTACGCATTGGCTGTATCTGAAGAGAATGCCGATGGAGCGGATGGTGCTGAAATTGTTACTGCACCGACATGTGGAGCTGCTGGGGTTATCCCTGGTTCGATGTATGCTATGCAAAAATTCTTGAAATTTTCAGACAGCGAGATAGAAAAAGCACTCGTTGTTGGAGGACTTTTTGGTGTTGTAACAAAACTAAACGCTTCAGTAAGTGGTGCAGAAGTAGGATGCCAAGGTGAAGTGGGCGTTGCGTGTTCCATGGCAAGTGCAGCAATTTGTTTTCTAATGGGAGGAAGCTTAAAACAAATAGAGTACGCCGCTGAAATAGGACTTGAACACCACCTAGGTATGACGTGCGACCCAGTAGCAGGCGCAGTACAGGTCCCTTGTATTGAGCGAAATGCCATTGCGGCCATACGATCACTCGACTCTGCAATGTATGCCCTCTGTTCTCCCAGTGAATATCGCGTTACTTATGATGATATTATCCAAATAATGTATGAAACTGGTAAGGACTTACAAGCGAGTTATCGCGAAACTTCAACAGGTGGACTTGCTAAAACATGGCAAGCCGGACATATGAGAAAGAGTGTAGAGGTGTCTGATTCTTCAGATGTGCCAGATATTAATTCAACCGCTTCAAATAGTGCTTGCTCCATTTGTCCAGCTAGCGACTGTAGTAGTTGTAAATAGAATTAAAAAGAGATGCAGCTATCGCATCTCTTTTCACTATCCATTATAAAGTTCAAATTCTCCTGTATCTTTGTTGTAGTTATACACCTCACCCGTTTCGATGATATAGTGCCATCCTAATATTTTAAGCTTTCCTTCTACATATTTTTCAACAATATAAGGGTAGCTCATAAGATGTTTGATCTGCTCAACAACATTAAGCTGCTCAGTTAAAAACTCCTTTTCAGAATCACATAGATGACCATGCTCCTTCTCAATTTTTTCCTTGACAGGTTTAGCAAGTTCTAACCATTTCTTCGTATTTGGAATGCTCTCCATTTTCTCGTCCGATTCAAATAGAGCATTACATCCACCACAATTAGAGTGACCACATACAACAATATTTTGTACCCCTAAAGCCATAACGGCATATTCTATGGCAGCAGTCGTCGCTAAATGCTCATCCACTTTTCTATAATTAGGTACTAAGTTCGCCACATTTCGAATGATAAACAACTCCCCTGGTTTACTATGACATATCATATTGGGGTCAATTCTTGAATCTGAACATGCAATAAAAAGTGTATGGGGTTTTTGATGACTAGAAAGGTCCTCAAAATGTTTGCGATACTTTTCAAACACCTCTTCTTTAAATTTAACAGTTCCTTGCAATAGTTTATCTTTCATTCTACCTCCTAGAATTTCTCTTGTAATCGCTTTAACAGTTGAAAAGTCGCTATGGTATCACTCTTCTTACCACTTTTTATTCCCATTTCACACTCAATGATTTGATCAAGTGCAAAGTCTATAAATTCAAAAGATATTCTATCAACCATCTCTAATTTTTTAAAATAAGCATAAGGATGCTTATAATATACTTTTGTAATGCTTGGTGCATGCAATTTTGAAAATTGTGAATAGTTAAGATTGGAAAGTAGGGTGTTTTTATCACGCTCATACTCTTTAACTATTTTATACATTAAAATCTCATCTGTCAAGAGTGCTACAAGCAACATATGTTGTCGCTCTTGCTCAACAAACTCATAGAGTTGTTTTAACTCTTTGTTTTGAAAAAAACGTTCAATGTAGAAAAAAATCTCCTGTTCTCTATAAGTTACGAGTTTTAGGGCTTCAGTAACATTGAATTTCTTCCCATGAAAAAATAGAGCTAATTTTGAGATCTCCTGCTTATAAGTATAATAATTTTCAGGTAGTATAGAAAGAATTTTTTGCACATCTCCTCTTTCGCACCCGAGTAATGAACATGCCTCGCCGATAAAGAGAGATTCTAAATTTTTATCTTTACACTCTATCACTTTAATGCTCTTTTCAACCCGCTCCTTTTGCTTAGCAGTAAAGAGCTCGCCCTCACCCTCAATGATAACTAAATTTTGAGTATGAGCTACACGTTCTATTTGAACAATAAACTCGGCCATTTTTTTAATTTTATTCAATCGCTTTCCAATAACTAACTTAAGTTCACCAAACAGTGAAGACGTTAACAGTGCATCAAAAAACTCTTGTACTTCTGTGCCTTGAGAAAAATCAAAAACTTCTACGCGAGGAAATTTCACCTTCTCATCTCTAATACAATTTTCGAAAGCGAGTAACCTGCCCTCACTACCACTATAAATGGTTATCATTTTAACACCGCCTGCCAAATGTATTCACTTTCCATACCTAAATAGATCTCAAAATTTCCAAACTCTCTAATTTTATTCACAAGAGTTCTATACATCTGAATGCGAATGGGTTTAAAATAGCGCTCTTTTCCATCAACTCCTATCACAAAGTTTTTAAAAAAAAGATCCGTTGGATGTTCCTTTAACACCTCGTTTTTGAGTCCTTTACGGTAACGTAGAGTTCCAATTCCAATATTTGAAATTAAAGTTAAATCAAGAGTTGTAAAAATTCTATCCACCATCTCTAAGTATACTTCTTTAAAATTATCACAATAGATAAGTGGATCAAAACGTAGCCCGATTTTATACCCGTGCTTCTGTAATGCCATTGCACACTCTAAACGCTTCTCAAAAGTTGCTGTTTTCAATTCATACCTTTGTACTACCTCAGAGGGACTAAATGTAAAGGCTATCTCGATATTTTCAAGTGGGGCCCTTTCAAGAAGGGTCTTAATGTATGTATGTTTGCTTCTAATCTCTAATGTTAAATCCGATCTTTTGCTAAAATAATTTAAAATATCACTAAGAGCTCCCGTTAAATACTCTATAGCTAGAGAATCATTTACAATTCCACAACTAATCGTTTTATCTTTCACCCTATCCAATTCTAAAAACATATCTTCAAAATTCACATAAAAGCGCACCGCACCATCTTGATAATACTCTCTTAGATAACAATAAAGACAGTTCATAGGACAGTTGTTTTCATAAGAGAGATAAAGCTCCTCATGAATGGCTTTAAACCCCTTGTCTAAATGGTACTCTTTTAGAAATTTCCCTCTCTTTATCCCAATAAAATAGTAGTTTTTTTCCTCTGTAAATGAAAGATTTTTCTCTTTTAGTATTTTTATAAATACCTCTTCGCTCTCAACTAAAATAAAATGGGAGAGCTTTGATAAAATCTCTCTCCCTTTTTTATAACTTTCACACCCTTTTTCTACATAAAAATAGTTCATTTTATTCCTTTATATCAATTTTTCCATGATTGAGTTTTGTTAAAACCGCAAGAAGCAGTATGGGTTTGTTCACTAAGGTAAGAGGAATGATAATCTCTTCGCCTTGTCTTGTGACTAACTGAACGCACTTAACGATCTTTTTTTGTTTAATCAAAGCTCTTTTTCCTACAACCATACTCTTGATATCTGAGATATCTTTCTTTATTCCATTAAAAATTAAAGTTTTCTCTTCACACTCAATTTTTATCGAAAATTTCACTATCGGAAGAATTCCATAAAATGCCAAGCCATACATGATAAGTGCATAGATAATAAAAAACAGAGAGGTATGTATTGAAGAGATAATAACCCCTGTTGATACAACAACTAGACAGAGGGATATCATGTATTTCAACAGACTTTTTTTCAAACTTATTTTAAAATTATAGCTTTTCTCTTCTACTGAAACACTTAAAATTCTTTCTAACATCACCATTAATTGCTTCCTCCACTGCTGCTTGACCCACTGCTATACTCTTCTATATCTTTTTCAGAAACGAGTTTATAGATAACTTCTCCATTTTTTTTCATGTTCAACTCATCTCTTGCAATTTTTTCAATATTTACATTTTGATTTAGCCCATTAAGCTTCTTCGTCAAGGTTTTTTGCTGCTTTAGTGCTTCTTGATATTGTGCATTTTTTACTTTAAACTCTTTTTTCAGGTTGTACATCTCAACAAGACCAAAAGCAA
>Ga0247840_10002901_pt1 | contig 29769 bp, 34 predicted proteins | sample LaCruzMarch2015__FD_192404 | JGI IMG/M metagenome (GOLD analysis project Ga0247840, IMG submission 192404) | Freshwater microbial communities from meromictic Lake La Cruz, Castile-La Mancha, Spain - LaCruzMarch2015_17m | ecosystem: Environmental > Aquatic > Freshwater > Lake | place: Spain...
GTGAATTGCCTGAAATAAAGAGTTTATTGAGTTCTTTTGACGTTGGCACAATTTATAATTACATCAAAAACTATAGAATTGTAGTTTTGGATGAGGCCCATTCAATTGCCAGAATTGGGGAACTATTGAAGATATTATTTGATACTTATAAAGATATTCAATTTATTGCAACAGGTTCATCGTCATTTGAGCTATCTCAACAGGTTGGGGAGCCGCTTGTAGGGCGCTCTTGGGAGTTCATGGTTTTACCTTTTTCACTTAGGGAAATAACAGAAAATAATTTCCAATTACAAGATGAGATTACTAACTTCATGCTTTATGGTGGATATCCAGAGGTATATCACCTGTCTCCGGTGGATAAAAAAGAGAAGCTAACTTCTATAGCATATCAATACGCTTCAAAGGATATTCTCGCTTTTGATGGAATAAAAAAGTCAGACATAATTGTAGATTTGCTAAAATACATAGCATTTCAGATTGGAAATGACTGTTCATATAATGGAATTGCAAATAAATTACAGGTCAGTTCTGTTACTGTAAAGAAATACATAGATTTGTTAGAAAAGACCTTCGTTATTTTTAGATTAAAGGCATATAGTAATAATCTAAAAAATGAAATAAATAATAAATTTAAAATATATTTTTACGATGTTGGAATAAGAAACGGAATAATAAATCAATTTAATCAAATTGATAGTGCTTCAAGAATCGATGTTGGAGCTTTGTTTGAAAATCTTTGTATCGTGGAGAGAATGAAGAAAAACATATTGGATAAAAATAAATCACCAATATACTTTTGGAGGTCCGATAGAGAAGGGGAGGTGGATTATATAGAGGAAAAAGATGGAATGCTCTATGCTTTTGAATTCAAATTTAATCAAGATAAAAGAGACCTAGGGCTAGTGAAGTTGCCTAAGGGATTCAGGGACAACTATCCCAATAACGAGTTTAAGGTGGTGGACAAGACGGGTTTGGTGGATTTTGTCTAATATGGTACTCTATAGTCACATTGCGAGATCGTCTAATGGTAGGACGCATTCCTCTGGAGAATGTTATCTTGGTTCGAGTCCAAGTCTCGCAGCCGATTTGAGCTAGCACGAGTCGCTTTATTAAAATGGAATTATTTGATACAAATATCCCTATATTATTGAATAATGCTACACAAAGAGAGTACGATTCTCTGTGTAAAGAATTTAGTGGTTTAGATTATTCATATGTATTCAATGGCGCTTGTTTGGAGCGTCGTCAATACATACAAGAAGCTTACGATAAATGTAAAGATTATCTAGATGATGATTTTGCTGAGCAAATTAGAATTCCAGGTAAATTTATTAGCAGACTTTGGGAATTGCAGCTATGTAGTATTTTATTATTTTTTAAGATGAACCTAGTTAGACCACCTTCAAGTAAAACAAAGCTCAGTAGACCTGATTTTTGCATACTGGATTCTTCTGGTAAAAAAATCTGGATTGAAGCGGTATGCCCCGATGTCGGTAACGTTCCCAAAAAAGAGGATATGATTCCAGGTATAATTTATACTCGAAATGGAAATATAACCGACGATTTAGAAATTGTATCGCCAAGAATAACAAGTGTTATACAATCAAAATATTCCAAAAGAGAATTGTATAATCTATCAAAAGATTTTAATTTAGATGATAGTTATGTCATTGCGATTAATACTCACCATATCAGCCATAGAGAAACAAGAGAGATGCCTAAAGAGCTTGTCTTGTATGGGATGGGTCTGCAGTGGATAAAACAAAACGGTGAATCTGGTAGACACTTCCATTGGACGGTACCAAAATATAAACAAGATGGAACGGTGGTCGATGTAGACGTTGCTCTATTTTTTAGGGAAGAATACAGGGGTTTATCTGCGGTTATGACAAGCAGTAACTGGTTTCAGTTTGGAGAGGATTTTGAAACGTTGATGTCAGAAGATATAATTACATACTTCAATCATGATGCAGATAGTGAAATTGATTCTAGGGAAATAAATTTTGGAAAGAAAAATAAGATGTTGTGTGTGGGGGATAAGTGTAAACTTGAAGAAATATAAATAAGACCCACTAATTATATTAGTGTCCGAAAACTTATTTTGTATTATGTATTACAATCTCACCAGCATTCCTACCGTTACTTTTTTTGATAATTTGAATATATTTGGTGCTTTCAATCCAATTCAGATGAACATATCTCTATCAGGCTGGGAACTTATAAAGAGTGTGTAGTTTATAGTGTTTCTAGCGTAATAGTTTTATTAACTAATAAGATTTTATTTTGCAGACAGTTTAATAGATCTCGTTTTTCAGTATTGGCACCTTCTTTAAGTATATATTTAGCATAATTACTGATATCCAGATCCTTAATCTCAATCTTCTCTTTAATCCCCAACATAACATTATTGAATTTCTTAATTCTTTCAACCTCAACCTTGATTTTTTGTTTGATGGAATTATCGTCAAATATAACTTCATCCATTAGTTCTATGAATTGATTAATCAGTTCTTCTTCGTTTATGTACCCACATTTACAGTTTTTATCCCTTGCCTTGGTGCACCCGTAATACACATGTCTTTTTATCGACCCGTCTTTTTGTTTCTTAAGCTTCTCATCGGCACATATTCCTGATCCGCATAATCCACACGTCATCATCTTTGTGAAAGCAAATTCTTTTGGTTCCTGAGTTCGTAGAACCTGGCTTTTAACTTGTGATTGAACTTGATCAAAAAGTTCCTTTGTAATAATTGGGATATGTCTTCCAATATAGAAATTACCACTCTTTACTGGATATTCAAAAACTCCATAATAGAAGGGATTTTGTAATATTAAATAGATGTTGCCCAAAGTTAGGCCTTTATTGCCTGTCACACTTTTGAAATTGATATCAAACTTTAACCAGTGATATATCTTTCTACCACTCCATTTCTCATAAGCAACTTTCTCAAACATTTTCCTTATAATCGGTCCACGTTCAGTGTCTATTATAGCTTGGCATTTTCTATCCATGTGTCTTTCATTTAAATATCCAACAGGAGGCTGTCCAGGTCTTAGTCCCATTTCACATCTCGTCCTAAGTCCTCGTTTAACATTAATACTTTTGTTGTCATTCTCAAGTTTTGCTTGAGAACATAAAATCATCAGTAGAAACTTCTCGTTAGGGGAGTTAGCAAATGATTGTCCAAAGGTCTTAATTCCAAGTAGTAGCTTTTGATCCATCAAATCTACCAAACTTCCTAGATCACCTGCGTTTCTAGAAAGTCGATCAGGTGCCCAAGTTAGAATTCCATTAAATCGTTCTTTTCTAATGTCTTCCAATATTTCCTTAAATACAGGACGTTGACCCGAATCCTTTGCCGAGTGAGATTCTCGTCTAATATCTACAATCTCCAAACCGTCTCTTTCTGCTAATTGAAGCATTTCCTTAACCTGCGATTCAATAGACAATATCTGCCTTTCTTCAGATTCTGTCGATTTTCTAGCATACAGTACATACTTAATTTTAGTCTCTGGTATGACTGTCATATTGCCAATTAGACCTATATTTGTCTGCACTTCCATGTATATATTAATGACAGAACCGTTGGTGGTGCATAGCTATGCAAGATAGGGGATTTATAGCATGGTTGTGTCATAAAAAGCCTATAAATATGGTCAAATATGGCTATTGACAGATAGTCATATTGTGTAGTACAATAATAGACGTAAAGTTCCTTGAATTAAGTTGCTGACATGGTGGACATAGTCAAGAGATACTTAATCTATAGGTATTTCCTGACTATGGCCACTTATGGTCTAGTATCCTCCTCTAACAGAGGTTGGATGAACCTGAAACTAATAGTTGAAGAAAGACAATTAAGATGAAATATCCGAATATCCAATTTGGAACCGTTGAAGCTGTTTGGAACAAACTCGGTGGAGAAGAAGGGGTCGCGAGATTCCTCCGCGGAGAAACCTCCGTCACCGAACCTGCCAAATCCTGGCGTGAGCAAGATGGGATTATTTACTTCTCGGTCACCAGCGATGGTACGACTGGCGAAGAATGGATCTCCCGCCTTGAAGGCAAGAAGTATAATGTGGGGAGTTATGCCAAAAGCATACTCCGTAACCCAGACTTCAAGCCGACCAAAGGTGTCACCACCGAAGTCGCCGTCCTCAAGGGAATGCTCTTCGAGGACAACGATCGCATCACCAGTAAAATTCGCACTGAAGCCGAAGGGCGGAAGCTCGAAAAGCCTAATGCGGAAATCGCCTGCCTAATCCGCGAGAAATTCACGGACAAGGAAATCGAGGAGATGGGGTTGTGGTGGATTGTTGCCATGAGCGACACCATCAACGATTCTGTCGGTGTTCCGAGTCTCCTCGGTGCCAGTCGTTACGATGTTGCTCGCAACCTGAGCGTCTTCGACGGCGGGCCTGGCGTTTGGTGGTATCGTGGTCTTGGCTTTGCCTTCGCTGTCTCGCAAGTCAGCGCTTAGGACTTGGTCACTTGGGTCTAGTCCTTAGACCCTTAGACCTTCGCTCTCTGAAGCTTCAAAATAAGTTATGGCAAGATACATCTTCAAATCTTCCACCCCGATGCACAGTGCTCGGGGTTTTGTTTTGTGTTAAAATATACGACGGTAGTAGGTGAATATGGGAGAGATCAACTCAGTAGGTGATTCTACTGAATCAGGTTTCTTCCTACCGAACCCAGTATCCATACATTCAGAATATCTCCGATTACGGTTTGGGGTAGCGTGGTGTATGTAGACACTTCAATAAAAAATGAAGATACTTGGTACATAACACTGATGCATTTATGATGCAAAATAATATTCAACCCTAAGATCGTCAAAAACTTCAAGGGGTGGTGACATAGACGGTGTTGTGTACATTTCTGACGGTGATCCGAGTCTCCTCGGTGCCAGTCGTAACGATGTTGGTCGCAACCTGAACGTCTTCTACGACGGGCCTGACGATAGGTGGAATCGTGATAATGGCTTTGCCTTCGCTGTCTCGCAAATTTCTCATTTCTCTCCAACCTTCGTGGTCGGAGAGTTTTGTTTTTGTATTTGTCCATTCCAACCACCAAGCATTTTTCCAATCTCCTCAAGTTTAGTAGAAAGATAAATGTATTTCTTATCATCCAATGACTTTGTCTCCCATAAGACCATAAGTAGTATCTTTAATGTATCTAGCTTTCTAATCGAAAAGTTAATCCAAGGAAGTTTCTCTGTCTTGTTAATAAAACTAGCAATAGATGTACCTTCAATAATTTCAACAAACAAGGAATCAATCTTCTGTCCCAATGTATGTCTATGAGTTTTTGGTATGGTCTGATAGTATCCATACCATATGATATATATCTCTTTTAATCTTTGTAATAGCGGTAAAAGCCTTGCGGGGGGGGGGTAATTTTATAGTCATGTATTTCTGTCTTAATTAATTAAACTTTATAACATGTACGATAGTATCATCTCTTTAGACAATCTACTTATTGCATGGCAAGAATTTCTATGTGGTAAAAGGAACAAGAAGGATACTCAGGAATTTGGTAGGCATCTAATGAAAAACATTATATCTCTGCATAAAGATCTAAAAGAAAGAGCCTACATACATGGCAGATATGAGGGCTTTAAATTAAGTGACCCCAAACCTCGAGATATCCACAAATCCTCCGTTCGAGATAGACTGTTACATCATGCAATCTATAGAATTTTATATCCGTATTTTGATAAGAGATTCATACATGATTCATTCTCATGCAGGTTGGGCAAAGGAACACATAAAGCGAATGAGAGATTTAAATACTTTACGAGGAAGGTATCAAAAAACAATACAAGAATATGTTGGATTTTGAAATGTGACATAAGAAAGTTTTTTGCAAACATTGATCATGAAATATTAATGCAGATATTAGATAAACACATTGTAGACAGAGATACAGTCTGGTTACTTGGTAGAGTAATAGAGAGTTTTAATACAAAAGGAAGAGATGATGTCGGACTACCGCTCGGTAACCTAACCTCACAGCTACTGGTCAATATATACATGAATGAATTTGATCAGTTTGTTAAACATCAACTTAAGGAGCTGTACTACATCAGATATGCAGATGACTTTGTCTTTATGTCAGATAGTAAATCAAATCTTGAAGAATTGAAACTGAAAATATCCACGTTCTTAGAAAATAATCTCAAACTTAGCTTACATCCAGATAAGCTATTCATTAAGACCTTATCCTCAGGACTAGACTTCTTAGGTTGGGTGCATTTTCCAAAGCATAAAGTAATTAGAACTGCGACCAAGAAAAGGATGTTTAGGAGTCTAGTCAAGAAAGCGGGAAAGAGAGAAATTGTCCAATCATATTTAGGGTTGTTGAAGCATGGCAATACTGAGAAAATCAAACAAAAACTGATAAAAGAGAATTTTAGTATCAGGCCTTAGCAAACACTAATATCTGCGATACAATATAGACTAATACAAAGAAATTTTGTATTATGTATGTTAACAACTTAATAATAAGACCTAACCCCTTTAGAAATAAAGGATATGGTCGTAAATCCGTTCAAAGTAAAAAGCTCTTCGTCAGAGCACTTTGAACGGTCATGCTTGGAAACTCGCATGGGTGGCCTTTGGGCCATCGCTGGCGGAGAGCTTTTTGCTTACCGCCTAAAACAAAAAACCGTTCAAAAAAATGAATAATACAAATCAGTCTTCAGATGTTAAGACTAAAAATATAACACTAGGTTCAATTATCGGATGGATAATAGGAGTACTTTCTATCTTAACAGGAGTTATTTTTATCTTTTCAAAACCATCGGTAGCTATCGCATATTTATTAATTGCATGTTTATCATTACCTCCATTGAGTAGGTATGTACAATCTAAACTAAATATTAAACTTTCAAAGGGAGTTAAGATAATTTTAGTATTAATACTACTACTTATTGCAGGTATGTTGTCTGTATCTGGTAACCCAGAAATTAATACAATAATCAAATCAGGCGATGTAAAAGCACCAACGCCTCCATCTGAGATTATAAAAGTAACTGCACTAAAAATTTATAACGACTACAAAGACAATGAAGTCTCTGCTGATGCAAAATACAAAGGAAAAACAGTTAGTGTTTCGGGCCAGATTAATACTATTGGCAAGGATATAATAGATACACCTTACGTTAGTTTAGATACAGAACAATATTCTATTATGATGGTACAATGCATGTTCTCACAAAAAGACTTAGTAGAGCTTGGTGGTCTTTCAAAAGGACAAAAAGTAACCCTACAAGGAGAGGTAAGCGGTAAACTAGGAAACGTATTGATTAGAGGTTGTCAGGTTGTAAAATAATCTAAATCATTAAAAATGATAAAGTAAAATGAAAAAACAACATCTATATAGTTTTGGAGGATTCGTAATGATGATGATTGCAAGTGTATTTGGAAATACACCTCAAGAATCACAGAAGGAAGTAAATAAAATACCAGTTCAGCAAGTTGCAACCACAAGTGTAATTAGTACAACCACAACCAAATCTGATGCTGTAGCAACCAATACCGTATCTACTGACTACACATACTATACGGTCTCAAGTGTAGTAGACGGGGACACTGTTAAAATCAATATGAATGGAAAGATTGAAACTTTGCGTTTAATCGGATTAGATACACCAGAAACTGTTGATCCTAGAAAGGTCGTTCAGTGTTTCGGTAAAGAAGCGTCAAATAAGGCAAAGGAATTACTAGTGGGCAAGAAGGTAAGAATTGAAACAGATCCAAGTCAGGGAAGTAAGGATAAATATAATCGTACACTTGCTTATATATATCTTGAAAATGGTCTATTTTATAATAAGTATATGATTGAGCAGGGATATGCTCATGAGTATACCTACAATATCCCTTATAAGTATCAGCTTGAATTCAAAGAAGCTTTTAAGAAAGCTCAAGATTCAAAAATCGGATTATGGTCTCCAGATACTTGTAATGGAATAACCTCTTCAGCAAAGAAAACAACAACATCAAAATCAAATGTTGTTGCTCCTATTGTGAAGACCGAAACAATGACTAATAGCCCTGCTATTCAATCTGAAGTTTCAATGTTTTACACCTCATCATATGGATCCTCAAAATATTATTATCCAGAAAAATGTGATGGATGGAAAAGTTTGAATGTAAAATATCTGAAATCATTTGACTCGCTAGATAAATTGCTTGTTGCATACCCAACTAGGACAGAGAGTCCTCAGTGTGAATAAATTATTGAACTTTGATTTGATGGTTTTCTATGTCTACATAGTCAGAATGATACATAATATCATCATCCTTCCGAGATCCGCCTCCAATCCAAGCTACAATAATAGTCCCTTCGTTAGAATGCTTATCGAGTGTTGTGTTTATAAGAAGTGAAAAAGCATCTGCAAGATCATCGTGTTTTTCTACACCAAATCCAATAAGCTCTCTAATAAGATTTTCACAACCTTTTTTTGGAAATTTAATAATTCCAGATTTAATAGATGTAGATGTTAATGCCAATCTTGTCCGTTTATCTCCCTTGGGCTTAATCGATTCTGCTTGCACACCATTTGCTTCGAGCATTTGAGGAAGCGCCTCTTGATAGGCTACACTTTCAACAAATAGTTTATCCTCGTATCTTGGCATTTGAGTATTCTTGAAGTTTTTCATTGTGTCTACTTGCGCTGGAAAATTTAGTTTTTCTGCAATTGGATTAGGTAGTATGTATATGCGTAATTTATCTTTACGGCCATAAATATGTGCGGATACAATGGCCGTAAAATCAGCAGAATCTTTTGAAGATATAGCAAGGTCAACACCTGCATATGTTCCACGATATGCTCTATGTGATATACCTGGTAATTCATCATAGTATTGTATCCATTCTGGATATATGACTTGATCATCACTCGGAATAATTCGAAGTAAGTATTCTCTTTGCCATGATACTTCACTGGATATCTGCATTTTTTCATTCTCAATATCCTTTTCTGTTGGATATTTACTTGGCCATAAACATACACCATTTTTATCTAGCAAGGGGTACTCACTAAAAGTACCTCTAGCTTTTCCTTGTGAGATTTCATCCTTAATCCTCATTAATAGTGAGTCTTCATGTAGTAGGTTTCCAACTATAATAAGACGTGTATTTTTATCTCCCGCAGGCAGAACCTCACCACGTAGCCAGTGATAGGTCTTATCACGACCTTCTCTAGTCTTTGTAGATTGTATATCTTCTACATCATCACAGATGATTAAATCAGGACGGTGTTCATTGTGTCTTAGACCTCTAATACTTTGATCACTTGAAGCTACGGTGATTCTTGCACCGTTTCTTTTGAATACCAACGAATGGGAACCCCATTCATCACTTTCTTCATTAAAAGGTCCTAGGTCCTTTTTTAGCGGACCATCTTTTTCAAGTTCGTTTCTTATATTCATCATGTGTTGTTTTGCTTGTGCTCTAGTTTGACAGAATATAATACAAAACTTCTTTTGCTGTTTTCCAAGAATCGCCCAGATAGGGTAGGCGGTAGTTACCATTGTAGATTTTCCAGATCCACGAAAGGCCACAATGTAGAGATTTTCCGTAGGGCTTTTTTCAAGGTTGTGAATTATTTCTTTCTGAAAATCTGCGGTCTCGTATTTAACGTAACTGGCATAATATAGATGAAAGAAATATAAGAAACTGTCTTTTGTAATGGATGTTCTTACCAACTTGTCTTTTAGCATTTTGTTAATTAATGTGGTTGGAATTATTTTAGTCATGGTTTTTGTTGTTTATGTTTTTAATTGATTTGGATTTTGTAATGTTTGCAAGCTTTAATGCTTCTTTAACAATCTTTGCTTGAGATGGTGTTAATTCTTTAGAGTCTTCTGTTGTGGTAATCTCAAGTTTGTTCTTGTAGTTTTCGTTTCTGTGACGTAGCCAAAAGCTGATGGCTTGATAGTTCTTTTCTTTGATCAAAGTCAGTAATTGAGTTTCTGACATGTCGTTCACTAAATCTATGCCTTCAAGAATTGCTTCGTCCATTTGTTTTGCAAATGTTTTATCATTCTTTCTCCAACGATAGATACTATTACGAGATAGTCCTGATTTTTCACAGGCTACTTGAACAATAGGCACCTTCTTAAGTTCAGCAAGAAAGGTCTCTTGGAATTTATTTTTCTTCATAGAATTTCTTTATTACTTTAGCTTTGCGACCTGTTAATTTCTCATATCTTTTGATAGCTAAATCACAAAATATTTCTTCAATTTCAAGAGAGTAGACCTTGCGACCTAATTGTTCTGCACAAATCATTGTGCTGGCAGATCCAGAAAAAGCATCGAAGATAATATCCCCAGGCTTAGTACAACGCATAATAAACTTATGGTGGAGTTCAGGATTTTTACTCGTTGGGTGTTCCATCTGATTTGAAGGAAGTCTTTTGATTGCCCACAAATTTGTGATATCATCTAGTAACTGGTTGCCAGTTCCTAAATTTTTATTCTGAATTTCATTTAGGTTTTTGTGTAAGTCAGATAGATAAGGAGACCCTTTGCTACCGTACACACAAAATTCTGTGCACTTTGAAAAAGCGACGGTAGGTGTGGGTGAAGAATTGTTCTTAACCCACACATTCAATCTTCTGTTTTTAACTCCTAACTCCATATATAGAGTCTGGAAAACCCACACCCACGCTTCATCGCACCAGAAAGCGACATGAATATCATTAGTTGATACTGCGAGTGAAGATTTTATAACTTTGCGAATAAATTCCTTATATTCTTCAGGTGATTGATTATCATCAAAAGAACCGCCATAGCTACTTTTATTACCCACGCCTTTATCATATGAAAGCCCGATGTTAAAAGGTGGATCGCTGTAGATAGCTGTCGCCTTATGCTCGCCAAATAGTTTTTGAACCGCATTAATGTCTGTTGAGCTTGCACAGAGTAGCCTGTGTTCACCCATGATTATAAGGTCACCTATTTCTGCCTGTGGCGTCTTAATTTTCTTTAGCTCTTTCGATACGTCAAACTTATCATCTTTGGTGTTCTTTTCTTCGTCCCAGAATTTTACTAATTCTTTTTCGTCGAATCCTGCAAACTGGATTAACTCTAAATCAAAGGATTTTAATTTTTCAAAATCCCATTCACCATCATTGGAATTACTTTCCAAAGCTATAGCACCCCTTTCCTTTTCCGTTAGCTTCCTATTGGGTACGAGAACTGTCACTTCTTCTTCACCCATTTCTTCCAAAGCTACTTTTCTTTGATTTCCAGACAAGACTGTGTTGTCTGTATCGATTACCAAAACTGCGTGGAAGCCTCTGTCTCTAATTCTTTGCTTGAGCGTATCCATGGCTGATTTACTAATGGTTCTGGGATTTTTATCCCAAGTTAGTAAGTCCTTAACCTTTCTTGTTTCTGTACCCCATTTTATTTTTTGTTTTGTCATAAATAAAAATTAACTTGCTAATATTGCAAGTCTAAAATATGTCAGCGTAAAAATATAAGAATTAAGTGGGGTACACTTAATTTCTCGTCTTGTTTTCTATGGAAATAGTCTTACTTACTTCACTTTGAAGCAATGTCCTATTAAATTTCTCTTTTATATACGCAATAAGCCTTTTTGGTTCCCAGTCTTGATTTTCATATATAAAATCATTGATTTGTCTAATCTTTGAATCTCTTTTTCTTGTTTTTCCAATTTTAACATCAGGTTTCTTATACTTGTCCTGCAGAGGTTTTATTACAGTAGTGTAAATTTTGTTTATGTAATCCTGTATGTTCCTTTTAGAAGCGTAAGGACTTATTTGAAGAGATATGGGGTACATACCTAAATCTGTTTCATTCGCCTGATGTCCAACAGAGTCGGTCTTTGTAATAGAATCGTTAACAAAACATAAATTATGAGCATTAGGCCTCATGTGCAATAATAGCTTGTTGTAAAATAAGTATCCTTCAAAGACGTCCATCCAGTCATTAGGTAAAAGACTACATTCTTTGCAAATTTCTATCATGTCATCTCTAACTCTAAACATCATATACGTTCTATCTTGATAGTAGTGCCAGTCTTTTGGTGGGTGATTCCACGGGCTTTCTTTTATTGTAAAACCAAGTATTGGTATCTTAAACTTCTTTCTTAAGATTTTAAATCTTTTTTGTATTTCTTCTTTTCTAACCAAATCTCCTATGTTTCTCCATAATTCCTTGAACCCTCTAGTCTTGTAAAAAGCTATTGTATTTCTTTCCTTATCAAAATCATCAAGCATTTTTTGATATCCACTGGACATTGTTTTTTTTAATTTAAATATTTTTTAATGAGGTGTTTTGCTAGACCGAGTATTCTTATATCAGAATCTTTCACAACCTTATCTTGATGTTGTTTGTTAAAAGACCTTAGTAATATACCATTACTTGTCTTAAATACTTGTTTAATTTTAGGTTCATCATTGTCAATTACTAAGGCAACACTACCATCATCGACGTCGCTTGTAGATTCAAATATTATTAAATCATTATCAAAAATCTCAGGGGACATGGAGTCGCCCCTGGCTCTAATTAAGAAACTATTTTTAGGGTTACTAATACCAAAAAGTTTTGTTGAGATGGCAATTTTTTCTTTTACGTTTGTATCACAAAAGAAATCTGTATCATTACCACATTGGGCGAATCCAAGTAAATCTAGGTATACCACATCTTCAATGGGATTTCTTAATATCTCAAATGAAGATGGGTTAAAGGAGTCACGTCTCAAATATCCTAGTTTTTCAAGTTGTTTTAAATGGTGGACGACATTTTGCGCGTTCGTAAGACCAGTCTCCCTAGCTATTTCCCAGTAACTTATTCCTTCTAAGTCTTGTATTCCACTTAGATAATTGAGTATTTTCTTCTGACTCTCGTGGATATTCATATTTCTAGTATACAGGTGGAGTTATCCACTGTCAATCCACATGTTATAAACGTATATTCATAAACAAGTTCTTTACAGTTTTACATAAGAGAGTATAATTAGACGTAGCTTTTCACATCTATTGATATCTAGACCAGCAATAAATACTATCCTGACTAGTCCAATCGGCGCAAGAAGCATTATAAATTAATTAATACAGAAAATATGTTACCAAAAGTTTTTGTCAGTTTTGATTACACGGATGATAAACATTATAAGTTTTTACTACAAGCTTGGAATGAACATCCAAGATTTCAGTTTGTCTTTGAGGATGTTTCATCAGAAGAAATAGACAGTAATAATGTTGGGCGAGTCAAGGCGGCTTTGACTCAAAAAATTAAAGATGCCACGCATGTGTTGGTTATTGTTGGTAAAAACGCCAACACATCACACAGAAATCGTAACCTTATTGGATATAAGAATTGGATAAATTTTGAAGTAAACAAGGCTCTTGAGTTAGAAAAGAGAATTGCCGCCATAAAATTGGACAGGACAAATGAATCGCCAGATGAGCTGTTGGGTATTAATGTGTCTTGGGCGTATTCGTTTACTGAAGATAATATTATAAAAGCACTTACCTATGCAAATCCAGCCAAAAGGGGATATTAAACTATGTCTAAAGAAATCTTTCCCGTTCTCTATGACCATTATAAAGATACTTGCAATGGAATTACAGATCTTGTAAAGAAACGTGATTACATAATGGTGTATATCGTTGTTGCGATAACCATTTTTTCTTTTCAGATTTTGTCGCCTACACTATCTAATCAGATGATCAATGACATTGCTGGTTTTAAGTTTGGTCTGAAATTCGATTTGAATCTTAAAATAATTGGGAGTATTACATGGTTGGTGTTGCTACTTTTCGTTATTAGATATTTTCAAATAGCTGTTTTTATTGAACGTAGATATAAATACATGCATCAATTAGAAGATAACCTAAACAAATATATCGGGAGAGACATAATCGTTAGAGAAGGTAAACATTATTTGAATAAATACCCATGGTTTTTAACTTGGCTTTGGTTGTTATATACCTTGATGTTTCCTCTGCTTTTATATATATTAATTTATTGTAAAATTACTAACGAGTGGAATACGTCGTATTCTCATATTGGTGCAAGCCTGTTGATTGATACACTATTTTTCTTTGTGATTACGGTTAGTATTATTCTTTATTTAATTATGTTGCATTTAGGAAGGGATAAAAAAACTGAATCATGATATTTTTTCAGTAATATAAATTAAATATTTTATGAAAGAAAACCTAAAATCTTATCAATACTACTCAGACCTATATGACCATCATACCGTAGATACTTGTCGTAGGATTGAAAAAATACACAAATCCGATAAGGTGATACAAAAAATAAAAAGTAAGGTCGTAGATTATGGTCAATCTATTAAAATAAGTATTGGTATTAAAAATCTGCATGTCTATTTTGTCACTGGTGAAAGGTATCTCAATAAAAGTAAAATAATCCGAGAATGGATGGATAATGATCAGAGAAAAGATGAACTGTACGAGTCTGCCGAAGCACCTAAAGGTGTTCGTTGTTTGTCGTGTCGCAACCTCTTAAAACCGACCTTCAAGGAATTATGGTCTAGGGACAGTAAAGAATATAGAGTTTTGTTTATGTATGATTGTCCAAACAAATGTCTTCCTAGAAGAGCTTTCTTTTCCGATGGTGAAGAATGGAGAATAAAACCAAACCTGTGTCCTAAATGTAATAATACCTTTGACCATGAATCAAAGGATGATAATAAAAAAATAACAACAATATATACATGTAAGGGGTGTGGTTATAGCAAGAGTGAGGAATTCGTATTAATGCAGAAAGAGGATGAGGGGGTAGATGATGATTTTTCAAAAGATCGTGATCGCTTTTGTCTAACTGATGAAGATGGACAAAGGTTCCAAAGCGCTAAAAGCAATTTGGAGGGGGTCACAAAACTATTGAAGGAGCTAAAAGAAAAAGAGGCTCAGCGTAAGGAAAAACTGAAGAAGTATCCTAAAGGATTTCATGTAGAAGGTGTTGGATATACTTGTCCAATATGCAGAAACAACACTCATGAGGGAGATAACTGGTATGATAAATGGGGAATTAAGTGTCTTATGTGTCAGAAGGCAATTGATGAAAAAGAAATTCCTGCTTCCTTAGCTAAAAATCAAGATATTTGGTATACAAAATATGATATTCAGAGTAGTTTTAATGTTAAAACTCCAACAATAAATAAGTGGATTAGAATGGGTATTCTCATGGTTCGTACAGTCAGTCGTTATGGTAAAGGTATTCACGCCGAACTTTTTCTTATAGAAGATAATAAGGACTTTCTACCACCTAAGAAGCTTGTGGAATCAAAGAGTGTGACAGAAATAAAAGATGGAGTACAATGGTCCCATTCAGAGCCTTGGTATAATTTTGTTAATCCACATGAACATTTGAAGGGTTATAAGATAATGGATTATCTAGAATTTACAGATAAAAAGGATGATTTACCAAAAAATAATTAATACAAAATGAACGAAAAAGAAAACAAAATCGGGTCGTTAATTATGGAGGAACAGAGAATAGATAATTTGCTACAGTTGGAAAATGCTGAAAAAAGAAGTCTTTTTTATCAAAATATGTTCTCCTTAAGAACTTTTCTAATAACTCTTATTGGATTCTCTCTAACTATTATAGGTATTGTATTATCTGTATTATTATCATCTTCTCTGTCTTCAATAATAAAAGGAAACTGGGTATTATATACTGGTCTTGTCTTGCTAATTATAAATGTCATTATTTCAATTTTTTATATTTTGTATATTTATACTATTGATACTAATTCGATTTATAAAAATATTAAATACAATGACACTTTTGGACATAAAATAAAGGAATTGATAAGAAAAGTATCTCAAGATTCAACTAAGAAATATCAAGATTATGTGGATGGAAATAAGGAGATTGTTGAGTCTTGGGATAAAGATTTGAAAGGTCTTCCCAAAAACCGTTTAACAATTAAAGGTAAAGATTGGACTCCTCACTTTATCTGTTTATTGTTTATACTTGGTATAGTGTTTATTTTTATATATTTTTTATCATCACTAAAATAATGAAAGAAAAAGAGTACACATTTGAAGATATTATAGATGAGGAAAAACAACTGGTTATAGACGCCCCTATTAAATATGGAGAGTTCTGGGGAAATTCTTATGGATTCGTAATATTTATGAATAGGTTTATTAAATCAATAGACGATATAGATAAATTTCTTTTCCTAACTTTTTTATCTCAAGTCAAGAAACATTTAACACTTGCTTTATTTTCTACTGTAAGAAGACATCACGTTCAAGCAAACATGGATATGAGGCAGGTGTTGGAAGCTTCTTCCTGGGCTGCCTACGTTATGGCCTTCAGGGAAGAAAATAAATTTTATGAAAATGACACATCTGGTAATCTTTGTGTACCAAAGGTATTAAAAGAAAAAAGGAATAAGTGGTTAAATGAAAATTATCAAATAAAATCAGATGAGATTAAAAGAAATATAACACTAATAAATGAGTCTACGGCACATTCTAATATTGCGTATGCCTTTAATAACTTTAAGATGAGACCAACAGATAATCCAGGTTTTGAATTGCAGTTTTTTGATCATGAAGATGAATACGTAATTAAAACAAATCTATGGTCTATTGCAAATATTACCATGGGTCTAATCGATTTATTTATTGGCGTAAACCAGACACATAAGGTTTTCAAGCTAGCAGATGATTTTAAAGATAGCTACAGGCAATTAATTGAATTAAATAATAAATTAAAATCAGAGATGATGGCACACAAGAGGTATGCAGAGTCATTAAAAATAAATTCTGTCATAACCAAAGATTAGTTGATATCTAAAAGTGACATGTGTATGTAACTTTATACATTGTTCTGTGTCACTTTTGTCACTTTTTGACCTGCTCAAGTTGCGTCGTTGTGGTATACTGAGACTATAAAAATGGACGTTGTGGGGCTTGTCCACTGAAGGTTCTAGCTCGAGTCGGCCAGCTGATTTTTCCTATTATGCGCGGCAGCGCATAGAAATTAGTTAAATCATCCCGAGCTTCGCGAGGGACGTCTTAAGCGTAAAAATGTCTTAGAAATAAAAAGATTTCTACGTAGGCCCCTTCCCATTACGCGCTTAAGGCCATCTCAATATAGTAAATAAACCCGAGTCTCGCGAAAGACTAGCCTGAGCTAAAAAGATATGCTTTACTATGTGCATATAAAATAAAAAAATTATGAAAAACATCTATATAAAATTATTAACTGCATTTGCTTATGTCGCTATGGTGGCGGTGAATTTTCTAGCAAACGGCTTGCCAATCAATAATCGCTCTACGGGCGATATATCAGATGCCTATCCAAATCTTTTTGCTCCAGCTGGCCCCGCTTTCTCCATTTGGGGTTTAATCTATCTTTTACTGGGTGCTTATGTAATCTACCAATTTGTGAGGAAAGACCATAAAACAGAAGCCCTCATTCATAAAATCAATCCGTTTTTTATTGCAACTTCGCTCGCTAATATCTCGTGGATATTTGCATGGCACTATGATTACATAGGTCTTTCGGTACTAATCATGGCAATACTGCTCTTCCTTTTAATTAAAATTGCCAACATTCTCCGTGTTGAGCACTTTATATCACCTGCAAAACTTCTCGTCTGGGCTCCTTTTAGTATATACTTCGGTTGGATCACAGTGGCATCAATTGCTAATATTACAGTATTCATCGTGAGTATAGGTTGGAACGGTTTTGGGATTGCCGACTTTATCTGGACGAGTATAATTCTTTTGATTGGAGCGATAATTGGAATCTTGCGAATGCGCAAAGACAATAATATTGCCTATGGTATGGTGCTCATCTGGGCATATTTATGGATACTTTTTAAACACGTGTCTGCCGGTGGTTTTGATGGTCAGTATCCAAGTATCATTGCTACTGTGATTTTATGTTTAGGGTTGTTCTCATGCTTTTTATTACAAATAGCCTATAAGAAATAATTTTTTACTGTATGAAAATACGACAATTTATTAACAGGATTAAACAATCGCGACATGGTGTTTTAGAGATAATGGAAGGTGTTTTGGCCTTGGCAATGTTTTTTGCTGTTTTGTATTTTTCTTTTAATATAGCAGAGAGCTTTCTCCACAAAGATTGGTCTAACACATCCGTCATGTATGAATTTATTTCTTTTATTCTACTCGCCCTCCTTGGATTTGAGTTGATTCGTCTAATATTGGTTCATAGTATTACTGTTGTTATGGAACTTATGCTTCTTATCATCGCTCGAAAGATGCTGTATCCAGAAATAGTTGCCCTGGATCTCTTATACTGCGTAATCGCCTTTTTACTCACCATTGGAGCATATTACCTTTATGAGTCTAAGCCTCTTAAGGGCCTAGAGGATATTACAAAATAATTTAGGATAATATGTGGCAAAATTACCCCATGCTTCTCCCGATACTTTATATGATTGTCTCAGTTGCTCTATTGGTATATGCGTATTTTGTTTTGATGAAAAGTTTTAGGAATAGAAAACTATATGACAATCACGTAATAGAAAGTAAGTACTGGGCAAAGATCCTTTATTTTGGTGGACGGATAAATAGCGGGACATCATACTTAAAATTAAGTGACGGTAGAAAGTTTTCAGTATGGTGCCCAGCATTTTCTACATCATTTAAATTTAAACAATTTGGCACGGAATCATTTACTGGATCGTACTCAAAGATTAGTAATATCGACTCTCTGATAATTTATGAACTAAACGTTAACGAACAAAAATATCAAATAAAATTTGATATAAACAGTAAAGTGTTTAGTATAAAGGACTCAAATTTTGCAATTCCGGTAGAGGATTTACATCTAGGTAATCAGGTTAGAAAAAATAATGAATCATTTGCATCAGTAGATAAAAGTAATTTTGAATACGTGGAAATCATTTTCAAAAAACAGGAAGTCAGTCCAGAGGAGTTGTTTGTCGTGTCATTTGTTGTGATGAGTGAGAGGTTTGATCAGCACCTTTTGTAGATTGAGCCCGTGACTTCCGCCCCCACATCATCTATAATTAACCCATATGAAGCCAACACTACTAGTCCTCGCGGCGGGAATGGGAAGCCGTTACGGTAAGCTAAAGCAATTAGATCCTGTGGGTCCAAAAGGGGAGGTAATATTGGACTACTCAGTCTACGACGCCATCCGCGCTGGATTTGGAAAAGTTATCTTTGTTATAAGAAAGGAGTTTGAAGAAGAGTTCAAAAATGCCATCGGTCCAAAATTTAAAGATAAGATTCAGGTAGAATATGTATTTCAAGAACTAGAAAACATTCCAGAAGGATTTAGTGTCCCAGTTGGAAGAACCAAGCCATGGGGAACATCTCACGCTGTAATGATGGCAAAGGATCACATCAAGGAACCCTTCACAGTTATTAACGCTGATGACTTCTATGGAGCGGAGGCTTTCAAAATAATCGCAGATCATCTATCAAGCACTCCTACGGATGATTCAACAAATTATTTCATGGTTGGTTACCCACTAAACAAAACTCTTTCCGATTTTGGATCGGTGTCTCGTGGAATATCGGAAGTTGATGAAGATGGATTTCTTAAAAAAATAACAGAGCGTACTCATATAGAAAAAACACCAAATGGTGCAAGGTACAAAGACGGGGAAGATTTTAAAGATTTAACGGGCGATGAAATAGCCTCCATGAATTTCTTTGGTTTTACTCCTTCATATTTTAAATATTCTGAAGATATGTTTAAAGAATTTCTTCAGGAAAATCAAGAAAATCCAAAGGCAGAATTTTATGTTCCATTTGTGGTGAACACACTTGTAAATGACGGAAAGATTAAGTTAAAAGTTCTTTCTAGCGATACGCAATGGTTTGGAGTTACTTATCTTGAAGACAAGCCGTTTGTGGAGGAGAAGTTGAGAGATTTGATTAAGGAGGGGGTATATCCGGAGGGGTTGTGGATAGATTAAGAAATCAGACCTATTTTAAAAATGGTAAAATATCGATAATATGACCCCCGAACAAATAAAAGACAGCCTAGAACACAATCACCAAATTATAATTAAGACGCTAGATGCGTGTCCAAATATTGTTCTTGTTGGAACCGGTAATCCAGTTCTCCAACAAAAGGCGCAGCCAGTTTCTCTGGAGAGGGGAATTGAAACCGGTGAAGAATTAAAAAGCACTCTAAAAAAGTATCGAGAAATTGCTGGATACGGTAGAGGTCTAGCTGCGCCTCAAATCGGGAAGAATGAATCCGTCTTTGTAACTTATGTTGATGACAAATTCAAAACATATATTAATCCAAAAATATTAGAAAGATCGAAAGATTTCTATCAATATAGAGAGGGGTGTCTTAGTTGTGCTTATATAACCGCAGATGTTAAACGTCCTCGTTCAATAACTATTGAATATATGGATGAGAGTGGTTCTGTTGTAAAAGATGAAGTTGACGGTTTTCTTGCTAGACTATTGCAACATGAATATGATCACCTAGAGGGTGTTTTGAATATTGATGTAGCTGAAATAGGGGGCTTAGGTCCAAGGTTTTCTGATCCACTGAAGGAGGAGTTGAGGGTGTGCTAAAAAAATAATAAAAATAAAATGATCCCAATCGCCACAATTAATTTAGAAAACAGCACCATTGAAGAAGCTTCAAATTACGAAAAAAGAAAAGCTGTTCGTGCAATTATATTTGATGATAACAATTTAATAGCGATGATTCACGCTACGAATGATAAATATTATAAACTTCCAGGCGGAGGAATAGAGGATGGTGAGAATATCTTTGAAGCATTAGCTCGTGAGTGCAAAGAGGAGATTGGTTGTGAAATAGAAGTTCAAGAGAGGCTTGGTGAGGTTGTAGAATATAGAAGGAGTTCAAATTTAAATCAGACATCATTTTGCTATATTGCAAGAATTATTGGTGAGAAGGGCGATCCCAATCTAACAGAAAGTGAAATATCTGGAGGGTTTAAAACAATCTGGCTATCAATCGAGGAGGCGATTAATAATCTGAATCAAAGCCACCCGTCATTTATTTGGGCGAAGTATATGGTAGCAAGAGATTTGGCTTTATTGGAGTTTTACCTTAAGAAATAACATTTGTATTTTACTTAGAGTTTAAAATATATGAAAATCATAAGTCTAAACATATGGGGAGGTAGAATTGCAAATCCTTTAAATGATTTTATTAAGAAACATTCAGATGTTGATGTCTTTCTCCTGCAGGAAGTGATTGACCCTAATCTTGATTTTATGGAGTTAAAAGCGGGGGATAGGGCTAAGGTGGGAGAAATATTAATTGAACATAATTCATTTTATCGGCCAGCAAATTCCAACGGTTTTGGACTAGCGTCATTCATTAAAAAAGATATACAAGTAATAGAGGAGGGGGAAATATTTATACATAGAGAAAGAGGTTCTGTGTTAGGGGATAAGTGGTGGCGGGATATCGGTAAAAATTTACAATATCTAAAAATTAAAGATAGGAATGGTCTAGAATATACCTTGTTCAATTATCATGGTCTTTGGGATGCTTTGGGAAAAATTGATACGCCAGATAGAGTTAAGCAATCTGAAGGTATTGTTGGCTTTCTAAGTAAATTTAGCGGTAACAGAATTTTATGTGGGGACTTTAATTTAACACCAGAATCAGATTGCTTGAAACTTATAACAGAGAAGTTAGACTTTAAAAATCTGATAACTGAGTTTGATATTAAGTCAACCAGAACTTCACTTTATACTAGAGATAATGAACAATATGCAGATTACATTTTTGTACCCAAAGATTTAACCGTTAAGAAATTTGAGGTTTTCTATGACGAAATGTCAGATCACGCAGCGCTTTTTTTGGAGATTTAAAAATTAATTGATTAAAATAATAAAATGTCCTACTGCCACTTCATCAAAAATAATAAGGATCCAAAGAAGGATGTCCATAAGGAGTATCATGATAAACACTATGGTTTTCCAATTCACGATGATAATGAACTCTTTGGCAGGCTTATTCTTGAAATAAATCAAGCCGGCTTGAGCTGGGAGACAATTCTTAAAAAAGAAGAAAGTTTCAGAAAGGCATACCATAATTTTAATATCAAAAAAAATGCAAAGTACACTGAGAAAGATAGGGAGCGATTGATGGGGGATGAGGGAATTATCAGAAATAGATTAAAGATTAATGCGGCAATTGAGAACGCCAAAACAATTATTCAAATTCAGAAAGAGTTTGGCGCGTTTGAGAAATGGCTAGAAAGACATCATCCAAAAACAAAAGAGGAATGGGTTAAGCTATTCAAGAAAACTTTTAAATTTACTGGCGGGGAAATTGTAAATGAATTTTTGATGAGTATCGGATATCTTCCGGGGGCACACATAAAAGAGTGTCCAGTTTACGATGCTGTTTTGAAGAAGAAACCGATGTGGAGCAAGACGAAGTGATTCAGTGTAGTTAGCATTGGGTGATTCGAAACTGCTTTTGTGATAATATTATTATATGAAAACTACACAAAAAGGATTTGTTATTCCATTATTAATTGGAATAATTGCAATATTGGTCGCCGGTGGTGGGGCCTATGTGTATACACATAAAGAAGAAGCTACGATCGTATCAAGTCAACCAATGGATGAATCATTAGTTTCATCCTCATCAATTGATATGATTGATTATGGTTATGCAGGAAACGATCTGCGTCAGATTTCAGACATCACTATAAAAAGTTCTAATGCGAAAAAAAACAATGAAATATTTATTGAAACACAAAAATATCAAAAAAGATTAACTAAAGACCAATCGTTTGCCATGAGCAATAAGGCAATTGATAGAAAAGTAGAAGATATTGATACATCGAGTTATTCATATACCAGAGTATTTGGATATCAATTTAAAACTCCGTGGGGTGAGGGGGCAGAATCAGAAAAAACTAAAAAGTCTTCAACAATGAAACAAATTGAATTTAGTAATGGTAAAAAGATAATCCTAATTTGCGGTAAGACAACACCCAGATATGAATTCACTCATGGCGACCCGATAACCAACGATCCTTATCCGAAGGAAGATGTTGATCAAATGCTGAAGGTGTTGGGAAAAAAGGCGGACTCTGGGTTTGAATATTTTGACTTCCTCCTTTCAATTTCAGTAGATGATATTCTGAATAGTAAGACCTTAGATGAAGCTTTGGGTATTTCAAAACTACTGACACTAAAGTCAACGCAGGATTTTACAAGACAAGCATATAGAATCAATTTATCGAATGTAAAAGGTTTTCAGTTTGGAGTACCATCATCCAGCTCTTCGCTTAAAGTTAAAATATTTTCAAATGATGGGAGTCAATGCGATTTGTTGGCCAATGAAAGTAACAACATAACTCAGGTTGATTTAGATGTTATTTGGTCTACATTTTCAGTTATAACAAAATAGAGGAATAAATCTACCAGCCATCTTTAAGGATGTTGGGTAAGGCCATTGTTAACCCAGGTACCTATTGCTTCTTCATCCACTCCTCTAGCTCCTTTGTGCAAGACTCATGTATAATCAGCTGCCCATGCTGACGCTTTGTTGTAACTTTGATGGGCGACGGTTCGTATTCAGTGAGCCCAAGACTATCGTCTTTTATTTCATAGAACTTAAACCCTAGTCTACGACTGATGCCAATAATTGGAGCCAAATCCCATGGCGTATCAAAACCAAAGTCAAGAACTATCGCCCCTATTTCACTCTTCCATAATCTTGCAAAGGCGATACCAATAGACCCATGGCCAACCTCAGCACCTTCAAACAGACCACCGTCCTTTTTATCCAAAGTCATCTTGTTAATCAATGTTGTTTGCTTACTAGGCAGACTACGCAGAAGAACATATTGAGAAGATAGGGGGCGATCAGCTTTTGGCACAAGAACCTTAGTCTCACCAAAACGCTGGTGAAAAACTTCACCTCGCACTTCTTCACCCGCAAAGCCGTAGATGTCACCGGTGTTGACATCGCCAACACAAGCAGCAATCACATTATTATTTTTGCAGAGCGCAATCATCGTCCCCACACCTTGCGATGAATTTCTCTCATACGCCCTTGTTCCATCTAACGGGTCAACGGTGAAATAAATATCATCGCCATCCCGGCCGTCTCCCTCTATCGCAACCCCATCTTCCTCAGCGATGATGCCGTAGTTGGGAAATAATCGCTTCAACTCCTGCATGTACATCGCCTGAGCCTTCATATCACCGTTTGTGGTGAGGTCTTTTTTGATACCATCGCTTCCAACTTTCTCAATTATGGTCAAATCATGACATTCATCTTGAATGATTTTAATTGCTCGAGGAACAAGGTCTGTTCGTAGTAGTATGCCTATTTGTTCTATTGTCATTGTGTTTTCCTGTTTGTTGCTCATGTTTATGATGGTTAGCTGTTAATCTTTCTACTTGATTTAAATATAGACTAGAATGTCTGTTTGATGTTGAAAATTGTCAATAATTGTATACTACTATTTATACATTCTATATGACCATTATTCTATATATGCAGAATGAATATATTAAGTTGTAATAAAACGTTACAACTTAAAGTGGGGAAATTCAAGACTAATGTTGCATAAGCTTGGTATGTCTTATATACTTGATAGGAACAAATAATTATAAAAACTATGGCAAACGGCATTGAATTTAACGATGAACAACAAAATCAAAATGCTAGATTCTTATATAGCAGACTTCAAGTGTCTGGAGATAAGCCTGGGGTAGTTAACTTTTTGATTAATCATAAGATAGTTAAAGATGAGAAGGGTGCAAATTTAGTTTTGGTGGGAGTTACTATTTTATTCTTTGCACTTTCTGTGGTTTTGTTTATGTATGCGAGTGGTAGTTTTGATAAGAAAAAGACAATTGGTCTACCTGCTGATTTGGTGAATGCATTAAACAATGAAAACATATGAAAAAAAATAAAAAAGGATTCACATTAATAGAATTACTAGTTGTGATCTCAATAATCTCACTTCTGTCTAGTGTTGTGATGGCTGGAATGACTGCCGCTGGAAACAAGGCCAAGCAAAATGCTTTTAGATCAGAAATAATGCAGTTTGTGAATGCGTTGGAGATGTATAAAAATGATAATAATGGTTTGTATCCTACTCCTGCTGGAATAGGTGGTTATTTTTATGTAGCTAAGAATAATAACATAAATCCAGATGAAATAGGAGGAGTTTTTTTGGCAGGTGCAATGTCTCGTTATCTTAAGGCACTTCCAAACGCAAGGGGGGGTAATAGTGGTGAAGCTTGGTATTATGCTACTAATTCTTCCTTAAATGGCATTTCTTGGAGGTGTTCTGGTGGTGTTGGTGTACCAGGGTATGTAATAATGGTTGTTGATACTTATTGGGGATCCAATTTTGGAGATTGGCCTACCGCAGAATATTCAGAGGATAACTTTACCACCCCTTCCGTTCCAGTTGATTATTTACGTTGTTTCTCCCTAAAATAAACCCAACTTTTGGTGTATAATAGATACATGAAAACATCAAAAAGAATTCTCATTATTGGAGGCGCGGTTGTTATACTTATCGCTATCATCGGCATATATAAATTTAGCGTAAACAGTGACACCAATATACAAAACAACAATGGGGGAGTTAACCCTCAAGTTAAAGCATATGACGCAACTTATAAAATAAATGGTCAGGAAGTTAAACTTGAAAATGGTATAGCAACTACAGAATCAGCTCCGGGCTCCGCTTCAAAAACGGTTACAAAATATTTTGGAAATGATTTGAAGGGAGATTTTGATAAAGACGGGACGGAGGATACGGCGTTCATCGTCACGCAAAACACAGGTGGAACCGGAACGTTTTATTATGTAACGACTCTTTTGAATAAAAGTACCGGCAAGGTCGCGGTAGATGCAGTTTTACTTGGCGATAGAATCGCACCTCAATCAATTAGCTCTGGAAAGAATGACACTATTATCGTAAATTATGCCGATAGAAATCCCGGCGAGAGTTTTACCACCCCTCCTTCTGTTGGCCAGACAATTGTTTTAAAGATTGATACTGAAGTGGACCCTGTAACAAATGCTCCATCGGCTCAATTTGGTGAAGTGGTTCAGAATTTTGAAGGTGAAGCTGATCCTGCAATAATGACTCTTAGTATGAAAAATTGGATTTGGGTTAATACTACTTATAGCGATGATAAAGGTGTAACACCAAAGGTTCCCGGTAAATTTACTCTGACTCTTAAGACGGATAAAACTTTTTATGCTACAACTGATTGTAATGGGGTAGGTGGGGAATATACAGTGAAGGGAAATCAAATATCGTTTACTAAAATGATGTCTACTCAAATGTTTTGCGAAGGATCACAGGAGGCGGATTTTTCTAAAGTGCTTGGCGAAGTACAAAACTTTCTATTCACTTCCAAGGGCGAGTTAGTCTTGGGGCTTAAGATGGATAGCGGATCCGTGTTTTTTAGATAAACGTGGAAATTAAAAATTAGGTAAAAGAATATGCGCCGCTTCCTGGTTGGAAGCGACGCAAGGGATGGTTCGGTCGGATCATTCATGTTTTTGGGTTTCGTAAAACCCCCTGATTGATCCAGAACGAACCCGGTCGCGGCGGCCTAGTGCTGAGCGGCGCCGGCGAAGCGGGTGCCGGGGCGGGTGCAGAGGGCGGAGGACAAATTGACTTTCAGATGGCCGATGATGGAATAATTGGTTTTGATTCGTTGTCGCATTGGTGTGTTTGGGGTTGGTGTTGTTTGTATTGGGGTTGTGTGTTTCCCGCTCTCGTCAAGGCCTACATGGCGCGTGGAGGGTGGGTATATAAGGCCTTAATATAAGCCGTATATATCCATCCTCCAAGCCCCGAAATCTCCTAAAAGAACTTATGTCCAAGATATTATCAGACTATTTAAATTTGTCAAGCGTTTTTATATGGGGCACATTTGGCATACAGATAAGGTAAAATTCCATAAAATCTGCAGGAATTTATTATAAATTCTTTGATTCAGCAGACGATTGAGCACAATCGCCGTGGGGCTCACCTACTGGGTATGAAAACTTTGGTGTCGGTCTGATAGACTTCCTGAATGTTCAAAAGATTTTTAGATTGGATACATGCAAAGATTTATATAGATTCTCAACCAAGGACGGGAACAATTATTAATGAGAGAGAAGTTTATTGGTGTTCTTTAGGTGAGAATATCGGCGATGAAGAAAATGGAAAAGGTAATGTTTTTCGTAGGCCAGTTTTAATATTTAAAAAATTCAATAACAATATATTTTGGGGAATACCAATGAGTACCAAATGTAAAGAAAATATATATTACATGAAAGTGATACTTAAAGATGTAGAGCAGTCAGTTATACTTTCTCGACTTAGGTTGTTGGATACAAAGAGATTGGACACAAAAATTGGATATTTGTCAGAGTCAGATTTCTTAAGAGTTCAAGATTCAATAGTAAAAATTGTAAGATTTAAACCTTAAGTCCGAGCTCTTTTGGAGCTCGGACGTACGGGATACCCCATTTGTGCCCATATAATATCAAAACCAAATTGTTTGTCAAATTCAAGTCTTGGAGATCCATGTCACAACATCTCATTTTGGGTGTATAATTATATTGATCTGGATTTATTATAATTATTAATTAATTTAAACATATGCAATCATCAATAATTATCGCTCATATATTAGGAATAATATTTGTCGTACTAGGGGTATCGTTATTTACTAACAAAAAAGCTGTAGCCGCTTTATTAGAGGAGTCTACAAAGAACGGGGCTCTTATGTGGACCTTCGGATTTTTGTCTTTAACGATGGGGGCCATCGTTATAACCTTCATGGATTCTTGGAATTCTAATGTGGAAATTTTGATTACAATATTAGGCTGGTTAATGTTATTAAAAGGAATTGCTCTTTTGATACTTCCATCCGCTGTAACTTCAATTTATAAAAACTTTAAGTCTGGTGGAGTTTTAACTTTTGGAGGGTTTGTGGTACTTATCATCGGGCTTGTATTAATGTTTTCAGCGTAACAATTTCCTTTGAAATAACTGCAATTAATTAAATAATAACTACATCTTATATTATGGAACCAATTAAAAAAATGGGAATCGGGTTTGGTGTGATGGTCCTGAAGGACGGTAAGGTGCTATTGGGACAAAGACATGTTGACCCTGCAAAGGCTGATAGTGAACTTCACGGGGAGGGAACTTGGACGATGCCTGGAGGCAAGCTTCATTTTGGTGAAAGTTTTGAAGAGGGCGCAAAGCGAGAGGTGGTGGAAGAAACTGGTGTAATAATTAACGCTGATGATTTAGAGGTAATAAGTTTAACAAATGATATTGTACCAGAAGCTCACTTTGTTACCATTGGAATGATTCTGAAAGAATATCCAGGCGAAGCAAAAGTTGTGGAGCCAGATGAAATTACCGTGTGGAAGTGGTTTCCGTTAGATCAGTTACCATCGCCACTTTTTCCACCAAGTAAAAAGATTTTGGATAATTACAAGGAGGGGAGGATGTATAAGAATTAGTTTCTTTATTGGGCCGGTCTACTTATGATTGAATGTGTCGACGGTCTTACAGACCTGAGTGTGTATTTATTGGAGTATTGGTTGCAAAAAATTAGCTAATTGATATCATATTAAGTGGAGCACATTAGATTATTCGACGGTGTTCCTTATTGCCACGCAGTGCACGGTAACTGCGGACCTACATCGCTTGAATCCCCAACATGGAGGACCCAAAGCAAACAATGAAGACAAACATCACTAATTCCGCGAAGAACACCACCATCAAGTAACCCCGCACCTTTGGTCACTTGATGGTCGAATACGACCGTCCGCTCACACGACACATCCTAAGCATTCCCCAAAATTGCTCGGACGTCCTGTGTGGCGGGCGGTCCCTTTAATTTATTACTGTACTATTTTATGCTAGAGGATTATTTATACCTATTATTTCTTCTTCCTGCTTTGTTTTTATGTGCTAAACTGTAAGTACAGAATTTCCAATGAAAAACAATCACTACACTTTGTATACCGTCCTATTTTTGCTTATTTCCTGCTCTTTTGTATCCACTGTCTTTTATCAACAGAAAACAAATTTAAGTTTTGGTGACCAAGCGGGTCTTGCTTCAGTATTCTCTTCCACGTTCTCAAGTTTGATGTCAGATGTGTCAGCGATGGCATCACCGACGCCAGAACAAAGAACCGATCAATCAGCAAACGTCTTAGACTCGGAGGCTGCTCAAGTTGTAGAACCTGTTCAACCTAAGGTGGTTAAAAAAATAACCATGCTTGCTGTTGGGGATATAATGATGCACCAAATTCAAATTGATTCTGCTTATGATAAGACAACAGATTCTTATGATTTATCAGAATATTTTAAAAATATAAATTCATATCTGAAAAGTGGTGATATTGTTTATGCCAATCTAGAAACGCCCGTTGCTGGGAAGAATTTAAAATATTCTGGCTATCCAAAATTTAATGCGCCAATAGAAATTCTAAGTGAATTGAGAAAGAATTATTTTACACATCTTTCATTATCAAATAATCATGCGCTAGATAGGGGGGCAGTTGGCCTTTCAAATACAATACAAAATGTAGCGGATTCTGGAATGATTCCGCTTGGTGTGCGGGAGGTGGGTGTGGCGTCGATGGGTGAGTCAACGGAATTAGACGCAACAAACGTGGCGGTGAATTCTTCATCGTCAGCTATAAATTACCAAATTACAGAAAAGAATGGGATCAAGGTTGGATTCCTTGCTTACACATATGATACCAATGGCATGACGTTG
>Ga0247840_10002908_pt1 | contig 29717 bp, 30 predicted proteins | sample LaCruzMarch2015__FD_192404 | JGI IMG/M metagenome (GOLD analysis project Ga0247840, IMG submission 192404) | Freshwater microbial communities from meromictic Lake La Cruz, Castile-La Mancha, Spain - LaCruzMarch2015_17m | ecosystem: Environmental > Aquatic > Freshwater > Lake | place: Spain...
GCGGCGTTGCCGCCCTCTACGGCGAGGAAGGCCTTGGTGAGGGCGACCATGATCTTGTTGGGGTCGAAGTGGGTGACCTTGCCGTTGCGGCGGATGACCTGGACCCGTCCCGGCGTGAGGGCGGTGAGCTCGCCGCCGGTGGGTTGGCCCGCGGCTGCCGCTGTCGCAGGGCGCGCGGTGGCGCCGCGCGTGGGTGTGGACGCCTGGGACTGGTCTGGTGCGGACATGCTAGCTCCTGATCGGGCCTTGAATTGCGGGTGCTCCGGCGGGCGCCCGGTGCGGGGTCGACAGGTGTCGGCGCAGGCGGGGGCAAGACGCAATATATACGCTGGCGACGATCAGTCAACCACTATATGTTGTGCGTAAGGGGGCGCCGGTTCACGACTGTGGTGACCCGCTGCGAGGCGCGGCCCGGTGCGCCCGTGCCGGCGCGCGGGTGCACGCCCCGAGCCGGGTGCAGTGTGCTGCACGCGTCTCGCGGGCCAGGGGGCGCGGTGGTTGGGGAGCGAAAGGCGCAAGCGCAGCGCCGCCGGGCGAGCCGGGGCGCTGGCCTCGAGCGCTGCTGGCGACGACGGTAAGCGGTCCGCCGCTCAGCGCGCCTCGACCATGAAATACGCCGGTGGGTCGTCGCGGATCTTGTCGATCGACGCCGAGTAGGCGCGGGTCTCGCCGGGTTGTAACTGTTCGTGGTCGGTCGGCGTGGTGGCGGCCTCGCGCGTTACCCGGGCCATGCCGGTCTGGAGCCCCTTGCGATCGAACAGCAGGATGGTCACGGCCGGGATGACCGGTGTCACGTCGGTGTTTTTGAGCACGACGTAGTAGGCGAGGCGCTTGCCGGCCCCCACCCCGGCCTCGGAGAAGCTCAGCTTCTTGACTTGTTTCGTATTGATCTCGTAGAGTTTTTCAACTTCCAGGTTGGTGACGCCAGGGATGCGCTGTTTCAGCAGTGCCCCTAATTCGACCTCTTGGGCGGCGACCAGTTGTTTGGTCTGGGTCAGTTCGCCCTGGGCGCGGTTGAGCTCGCTCGCCAGGGTCCCCTTCTCCATGGCGTGGGTGGCGACCTTGGCCCTGGCCTGAATCAGCAGCATCGACAGCACGACGGCCGCGACGATCGCCGCGAGGGCGAGTCCGCGCGCCGCCCACACCTGGCGCCGCAGCTTGTTGCGGCTGCTCTCGCTGCTGCTCACATGCCCCGTACTGCCGTCGCGGTGGCTGCTGCGGTGCGACCTGGAGCTGCGGCGGGACGAACGACTGCCGCGAACGTTGTCGCCGCGCCGTTCGGGCTCGCCAGTCTCGGTCGTGGCCGGTGTTTGGTCGGCGACGACCGCAAGCGTCGGCTCGCTCGGCGGGGCGCTGACCTCGGCCGAGCCGGTGGTGGGGGTCGGCTCGTTGCTGCTTTCCATAATTTTTCTACTTGAAACCCCAAGCATTAATATCACTTAGCATACCTCAGCACGGAAGATCGAGGCAAACCATGGGCCCGGCGTGCCGAGTGTGCGTCGCGTCGGCGCGACGGGCTCGCTATACTTCGCAAACTCCCGCAGACCCGGCCATGCCCGGGCATACCAAGACGGGGCCACGAGTCCGTTCAGGAGCACTTCACCGATGAATGTCAGAAACGCAATGAGCCGTTCGGTGCGCGCCGTCACCCCCGGCACCAAGATCATGGAGGTTGCCTCCCTGATGTGCCTCTACCGCTTCCATGGGCTGCCGGTGGTGGACGATGCGGGGCGCTTGATCGGGGTGATCTCCGAGAAGGACGTCTTGCACAGTCTGTTTCCGACCATGGACCACTTGGTCTCCGAGGGCATGCACTCGGTGGACCTGGACCGCCAGATGGGCCGTTACGGCGAGGTGCTGGAACTCCATGTCGAAGACCTGATGGCGCACGAGCCGATCTCGGTCGATGTGGATATGCACCTGTTGCGCGCCGCCACCGTCATGGTCCGGCACAACTTTCGGCGGATTCCGGTGGTCGAGAACGGGCTCCTGGTGGGGATGCTGAGCCTGGGTGACGTTCACAAGGCGATTTTCCATGCCAACATCAGTGGGAGTCTGAAGAGCAGTTGAACACCCCTTCCCAGGCCCCTGCCCAGTTTGAGGCCCGGGTCGCGACGCGGGGCGCGGCAAGGGTCCGGGGGCGCGCGGCGGCGGGCCTGGACACCGCCGCGCGCTGCGTCCCGGCCGGTGACACGCGGTTCGCCAAGGACCATTAGCATGTGGTATCGCTGGTGCGGTGACGACCTGGAGGTGACCTTGCGGGTGCAGCCCCGCGCCACTCAGGATGCCTTTGTGGAGGATCAGGGCGACAGCTACCGGGTGCGCCTCCAGGCCCCGCCGGTCGACGGTAAGGCGAACGAGGCCCTGCGACGGTTCCTTGGCCGGGCGTTCGGCGTACCCCAGTCCCAGGTTGCGTTCCTGAGCGGCGAGCAGTCTCGTCGCAAGCGGCTGGTGATCCGTTCGCCCCGGCGTTTTCCCGTGCCGATCGCGCCTCCGGCCGCGTGACCCTCGCCGCGGGTTCAGCGACGCGGCGGGCGCGGCGGATGAGCCGGGAAAGCGGTTCTTGCCCAGCCTGGACGTGCGACGATCAGACGGTCTGGCGATCCGGTCCCAGCGGCTACTCAACCCTCAAGGTGCTTTGGGTGATGCAAACCCCGGCAATACAACGGCGGCTCACCACCTACCAGCAATGGAAGACGCGCGTCGCGCGCGCCGTGGCCGATCTGGAGACTTGGCTGGAAGAGCACCGGCGCGCGACCCCGCGCGCCCGGGAGCAACTGCACGCCGCGCTGGACGCCCTGGCCGGTGATCGTCTGACGGTCGCGTTCGTCGCTGAGTCCACCGCAGACAAGACCGAGTTGATCAACGCGATTTTCTTCTCCGACTTGGCAGGGGGGCTCCTGCCCTGCGTGGCGGGGCGCACCTGCCGGTGCCCGATCGAACTGCTATGGGACGCCGAGCGCAACGAGGCCTATCTGCGCCTGTTGCCGGTGGAAACGCGCGCCCAGGAAACCTCGCTTGCGCAGTTCAAGTCCAACCCCAAGCAGTGGGTCCACTACCCGCTGAATCTGCAGGGTTCGGAGCAGATAGCGGGTACCTTGAAGGAGATCCTTCAGACGAAGCAGGTTTCCATGGCGGAGGCGGCACGCCTGGGGCTGTCCAGTGCCGGTCTGACCCCCGAGGGGCAGCCGACGACGGAGATGGTGGAAATACCCAAATGGCGTCATGCCGTCGTCAGCTTTCCGCACCCCCTGCTCAAACAGGGTCTGGTGATCCTCGATACCCCCGGGGTCAACGCGCTGGGTAATGAACCCGAGTTGACCATCAGCATGCTGCCCGCGGCCCAAGCGGTGCTGTTCGTGCTGTCGGCCGACACGGGCGTGACGCGTAGCGACCTGGAGATTTGGCAACACCACCTCAAGGGCTTCCAGACCGGCCGTCAGCGGGCCATGCTGGTCGCCCTGAACCAGAGTGACGTGCGCCGGGACGAACCGCGCGACGGCGCCGACCCCACTGCCGTGACCGCTGCCCAACGCCGCCACACTGCCCTGGCGCTGGGTATCAGCGAAGAGGTGGTCTTCCCGGTCGCAGCCCGGCAGGCGCGCGCGGCGAAGGACCGCTTGGACGAGGCCATGCTGCGGCGCAGCGCCCTGCCGGCCCTGGAGCGGCACCTGGCCACCAAAATGCTCGAGACCAAGCATCAGTTCTTGATCGACGCGATCGACGCCGGCGTCGGCCAGGTCTTGGACCGCAACCGCAATCGGGTCGCCTCACGCATCACTCGCGTCAAGTCCCAGTTGGAGGAACTCGAACAACTGCGCGACAAGAGTCAGGACGTGATCGCCCAATTGCTGGAGCGTACCCGGCGCGAACAGGAGCACTATCTCAAGGGCGTGCAGGAGTTCCAGCAGCGGCGCGAGGAGTTGCTCACGCAGACCCGCCACTGCCGTCGGCTGCTGGAGAGCGAGAGTATCGAGGCCATGGTCGAGCGCGCCCATGAGGAACTGGTGCACAGTTGGACCACCGCCGGCCTCACCCGCGCGATGAAGGGGCTGTTCGACGAGTTACGCCGCACCATGCAGACAGTCGCGACCGAGAGTGAGCGCATCCGCAAGTTGGTGCGCGAGACCTATCAGGTGTTCCGTGAGGACTTCGAGTTCGATCTGGCCACGCCCAAGGTCTTCGTCCCGATGAAGTACCGGGTGGAAATCGAGTTGCTGTACCAGGAGGTGGAGGCGTTCCGGCGCAGTCCCGGTATGGCCCTGTCCGGGCAGAGGATGGTGATCCGGCGTTTCCATCAGCAGATGGTGAGCCGCGCCCAGGTCCTGTTCGACCAACTGCGCGTCGCCTATGATGGTTGGATTCGCGATACCCTGGCGCCCCTGGCGGAAGAGATCCAGGAGCACAAGCTGATGATGGAGAAGCGGCTCGAGAATCTCCAGCGAATCGGCCGCTCGAAGGACGCGGTGCAGAAGCGCATCGACGACATGCAGGCGCAGTACCTGGGCTTTGCCCAGGAACTGACGGCCCTGCGCAATATCCACAACGCCTTGCACTATGATCCCTTGACCGAGCAGGATGCGCCCCAGAAGCCGCGGTTGGTCGCCGGTTGACGGGGCGCTTGCACGGGAGGGGGCCAAGTGCCGGGCCAGCGGCGCCTGGTGTGCGCACCGAGTCAGGAGAAGATCCAATGTTCAAGCCGATGGCCCTCGCGGCCTGTATGGGCGCTGCCCTGCTCCAGGGCGCCCAAGCGGTGCTCGCCGAGAGCACCCGGGCGGGTGCCTTCACCATCCACTATAACGCCTTTACCGCCGATACCCTGACCCCGGAGATCGCCCGGGCGAACGCGATCCAACGCAGCAAGGGTCTCGGCGTGTTGAATGTAAGCGTGATCAAGGATCTGCCCGGGACTACCGGCACCTCGGTCAAGGCCTTGGTGGACGTCGACCTGGTCAACGACAAGGCCCGTAAGGGCTCGGTCGCCATGCACGAGGTTGAGGTCGGCGGTGCCGTCTCCTATCTGGGGCAATTTCCGATTGCCGACGGGCAAGAACTCGAATTCGAGATCCGTGTCCGCCCCACCGGCATCGCCGAGATCACCACCCTGCGGCTGAGCCAGGAATTCTTCACCCAATAACCTGGAGTGTGACCATCAATCATCTTATGTCCTGACCAACTTGAGAAATCGCCCAGCGGGCGATTTCTCAAGTGAGCTGCCAGAGGGCCTGGACACCGAAGCCGACGACCATGAGGCCGGCCGCCTGCCGCCACCGGCGGTGCCCTGCCAGGCGGGCGGCGGCGCCCGCCAGCAGCCCGATGCCGAGCAGGTTCGGCAAAGTCCCGGCGCCAAAGGCGAGCATCAGGACGGCGCCGCGGCCGGGATCACCGGTCGACACTGCCGTGATCAACACGCTGTAGACCAGCCCGCAGGGTACCCAGGCCCAAATCAGGCCGATCGCGACCGCCTGCGGCACCCGCCTGACCGGCAAGAAGCGGCGCGTGAGCGGTGCGAGGCGACGCCAGAGGCGCAGTCCCAGGCGCTCGACGTACGCCAGCCGGTGTCCCCAACCGCCCAGATAGAGTCCGAGCAGGATCATGACCACCCCGGCCAGGGCGTAGAGGGTGCGCTGTGCGAGCTGGAGCGAGTCCAGTTGCAGCAGGACGGCGCCCAGGCCGCCGGCGAGCGCCCCGGCGAGCGCGTAGCCCGCAACCCGCCCGAGGTTATAGCCCGCCTGCAGGGGCAGCAGCCGCCAGGGGTCGCGGCGGCGCCGCGGGTCCAGGCCCAGGGTCAATGAGCTGACCAGTCCCCCGCACATGGTCAGGCAATGCACGCCGCCCAGCAGGCCGACCAGGAAGGCAGTGACATAGGGCGTCTGGGCGATCATCGGGTGGGCCTGCGACGCCGGGTCAGCCTGACGCGGCGCAAGGGGTTTGCGGCGGTTGGGGGCCGCCGTCGGTCGGTGTCACCGGGGGTCGCGGCGGGGCCGGGCATTGCCGCTCGGCCCGGTGGCGCGAACCCGCCTCGCAGGGTAGGAACGGGGTTCCCGATTCTGGTTTGACGCCCGGTGTATCATACGTAACAGTTTCACCACCGTTGCGTGATTATGCAAGCCTACCAGCGTGAGTTCCTTCGCTTCGCCGCCGCCGCCGGGGTCCTGCGCTTCGGTGATTTCACTCTGAAATCCGGTCGGCACAGTCCCTATTTTTTCAACGCGGGCCGGTTCGATACCGGTGCGCGACTAGCGCGTCTGGCCGACGCCTACGCCCGGCGGATCATCGACTGCGGGCTTGCCTTTGATGTCCTCTACGGCCCGGCCTACAAGGGCATACCGCTGGCGGCGGCCACCAGTATCGCGCTCGCGCGCGACACTGGGCGGGACTTGGCGTACGCCTTCAATCGCAAGGAGGCGAAGGATCACGGGGAGGGCGGCGTGATCGTCGGGCGCCCACTGGCTGGGCGGGTGCTGATTATCGATGATGTGATCACCGCCGGCACCTCGGTGCGGGAGTCGATGGAGGTGATCCGTGCCGCCGGCGCCGAACCCGTGGGGGTGGTGATCGCCCTGGATCGTCTGGAGCGTGGTGCCGGGAAGGGGTCCGCCGTGGCCGAGGTTCAGGAACTCTATGGCGTTCCCGTGTTCAGCATTGTTACGCTGGACCACCTGATCGACTGCTTGGGTGATTTCGCGATCGACGACGCGTCGCGTGCCGCGGTAAGGACCTACCGGGCCTGCTATGGGGTCTAACTGAGAACCATGTGCCTCCCGCTCGACGCCAAGGCGCCAAATCAGCCGCTGATCTGCGCGCTGCGCCCGTCCATCACGCGCCGCGTCCCGCGGCTGTCGGTCAGACTCCTGGCCGTGGCCGGGATCAGCCTGTGGTGTGTGCTGTTTTCGGCAGTGGGCGCCGGCAACGCCGCCAAGATGTTTCGGTGGGTCGACGAGAACGGGGTGGTCCACTACACCGATCAGATCCCGCCCAGTCAAGTCGACAAGGGGCACGCCGAGTTGAGCAATCAGGGTGTGCGGGTGGAGGTGGTGCCGCCGGCCCAGACCATCGAGGAGATCCAGCGTGAACGGGAATTGGAACGTCTGCGCGCCCAGCAGGAGCGTCTGGTCGAGCAACAGAAGGCGGCCGATCGGGTGCTGCTGCGGACCTTTCGATCGGTGGACGATCTGTTGATGGCCCGGGACGGGAAACTCGCGGCGATCGATGTCGTGATTCAGGTCGCCCGCGGCAACATTCGTCGCCAGCAGGAGTGGCTGCGCAATCTGCGTACCGAGGCTGCCGACCTGGAGCGCGCGGGCAAACCGGTTCCCCAACATGTCACCGAGGGCATCGGCAAGAGCGAGCGCTATATCCGTGAGTCTTACGCGACCATCGTCGACCGCGAGCAGCAGAAAGAGGCAATCAGGGCCGACTTCGACCGTGATCTCAAGCGTTTCCGTCAGTTGAAAGACATCCCTGAGGACAAGGTGGAGGAGCCCAAGGAGCCGTCCCGGCTCGCCCTGCGCAACCTGGTGACTTGCGACAGCAGTGCCCAATGCGACCAGTATTGGGCCCTGGCCGTCGCCTATGCCAAGGCCCACGCGACGACTGCGATCCAGACCCTGGGTGCCAATATTCTGATCACCGCGCCCCCGGAGACCCGCGACGATCTGAGTCTTACCCTCTCTCGCATCCAGGAAAAGGACGGGGCGGCGGCTTCGATCTTCCTGGATTTGCAATGCAAGAACCCGGCGTCCACTGACACCGGCTGCGGTGATGAGCGCGCCCTGAAGATCTTGGGTGCCTTCCATGACGCGGTGACTGCGCCCCCGGTGCCCCCGGTGCCCCCGGCGCCCCCTCCGGTCCCCGCGGGGCCTGTGGGTCCACCTAAGTAACGAGTCAAGAACGAATTTACCCAGAAAGAGTTCTTGGCCGCAAATGAACGCAAATAAGCGCAAATAAATCTGCTGGTTAGCATCGTCGCCAGCGTCACCCGGACGGCGCACATGCAGTAAAGGCTACGTCTCTGACTATTTGCGTTAATTTGCGTTCATTTGCGGCTAAACTGCTCTTTCCGGGATCAACGGCGCCGGATCAGGGTGCCGACCCCCTCGTCGGTGAACAGATCCAGCATCACCGCATGTTCAACCCGCCCGTCGATGATATGGGCGCTCTTCACGCCACCCTGGACGGCATCGACCGCGCATTGAATCTTGGGCAGCATCCCGCCGGTGATGATGCCCGCCCGGATCAACTCCTCGACCCGCCCCACGTCCAGTTCCGGAATCAGCTTCCCGTCCGCATCCAGGAGTCCCGGGGTATTGGTCAGCAGCAGGAGTTTTTCTGCCTTCAGCACCTCGGCCACCTTACCGGCGACCAGATCCGCGTTGATGTTGTAAGAGCGGCCATCGACACCCACCCCGATCGGGGCGATGACCGGGATGAAATTACCCCGTACCAGCAGATCGACCACCGCGACATCGATGCTCTCGACCTCGCCCACATGGCCCAGATCGATGATCTCCGGTTCCTTCAACTCCGGTGCATCGCGGCGCAGGAGCAGTTTGCGGGCGTGGATCAGGTCCCCGTCCTTGCCGGTCAGCCCGACCGCCGACCCGCCGTGCCGATTGATCAGGCTGACGATCTCCTTGTTGACCAGTCCGCCCAGGACCATCTCCACCACGTCCATGGTCTCCGCATCGGTGACCCGCAGACCCTGCACGAATTCGCTCGCCTTGCCCAGGCGCTTGAGCAAGGAGCCGATCTGCGGTCCGCCGCCATGCACCACCACCGGGTTGACCCCCACCAGCTTCATCAGGACCACATCGCGGGCAAAGCCCTGCTTGAGGCCCTGGTCCACCATGGCGTTGCCGCCGTACTTGATCACGATCGTCTTACCGCTGAAGCGGCGGATATAGGGCAGGGCCTCGATGAGGACATGCGCGATGGTTTGTGCACGTTCGACGGGCAGGGACATGGTTCTGGTACCGCGATAGAAAGGTATGACGCGTTTGCTGCCGACGCCCCTTGGTCGACCAGGGCGAGGGCTTGCAGGGTATCGGAAAAAAGCAAGGGTGCCGTGGGTTGTTGTTGTGCGAAATGATACTAGGATTGACTGAGTTTGGCGCGCAACCTCGACGTGAAGTCGCTGCATCAGGTATCTCCCCGCAACAGTCGTCCTTGGCGGCGCAGTTCTTGCGCAACGAACGGCGCCCGACGTTCGAGATACCCCAGGTCGATACCGCCCTGGCCGGGTCCGAGTTCGTAGTTCTCGACGTACGCTCTCCGGGCAGCGCAACAGTCATCCATGCTCAGTCCAAGCAGGTCGATCGTATCCTTGACTTTATCCCATAACGCACCAACCGCCAGTGGTCCGGGTGTTACTTGAAACTCGTAAAATTCCAGTGCGAAAAGCCCAGGGTCCATTTGGAACGGATCGAGCACAAGATCGAGGTTGTTCTTCTTGCTGTTGACGAGGGCGCAGGCCAATCGGTAGTTGGACCATTCGTAGACTCGGTCCCACGCCTTCGATTTCGGCACCACATGGTCGACCGATGGGCTCCCCGTGGCATGCTCGATATAGAGCGCCAAGTAGGCGCAGAGCCGGTTATATGAATGGAGCATGTCGGGGAGTACGTCGCGCCAGAATGAAGGAAAGGCGTCGGCGGGAATCTCCTCGGGCTTCTCCGCTACCTTTTTCCGTCTGCGTCCTGGACGCGCTTGGGCCGGTTTCTTGCCGGTCAGCTCTGCGATGGCGTCGAGCCCCTTTCGGCGCACCCTGGCGTCGAAGTCGGCGGGCTCCGATGCAGGCGTCACCGGGATCACTGCGTCGCTCCAATATCCTCCAAGAACTTACCCCAACGGACCCAGAACGGGTCGATGTCGGGTAAGCCGGCATGTCGAAGCTCCGCATCCACATCCTTCGCCCGTTCAGGGGAAGGGGCCGGCTCGCGGAGCAGCGCCCGCGCCTTCTCGATAGCGATTTCACCTTCCAGCGAACGCGCACTCTTGAGATCGAACGCCTCGCTGGTCAGCCAGTGAGAGACGTCGCCATGGCGAACGAAGTCGCGTCGCCGCAGTTCCACGCGCGATGATTCCCGATTCAGGTCAAGGTCGAACCAGGCGTCCGTTTCAGAATCAAATATGGGCTCGGCAGACGCTAGGATGAGCGGCGAGTGTGTCGCGGCAATCACCTGAAGGGTAGCGCGTGGATGCATTTCCGCGGCCAGGCCGAGCACTGACCGTAGGATTGCACGCTGCCAGCGTGGGTGTAGGTGGGCCTCTATTTCATCCACCAAGACGATCACTTGATTGGTCCGTTCTTCACCAAGCAACTTTGCTGCCAACGCATGTTCAAGCCATGACCAGAGCAACATGTAGGCTAGTGCAGTAATCCTGCGAACACCCGACGATGCATAGATAATCGGAACTTCCGCGGCATAGGGAGTCCTGATGGTTGGGATATCCCGAGAATCGTTCACCGAGACGCGAGTCAGGGTGCCGGGTCGGATCTCATCGCGCGGGTCGCTGGAAGGCGAAAGCTGTTTGAGTGCCAACGCCATTGCTCTCGCACGGGTACCGTTTTCCGTGATCCATCCGGCCCAATCCGTAATGAGTCCATTACAGGCAACGGTCGGTCGTCCATCGATCGTGACTGTAAGGCGATCCCATACCTCGCTGGGTGAGAAGACAAACGCAGGAAGTCGCTCTTGCACGTCCGCATTCCCCTTTTTCTTCCAGTAGTTTCGCGTCGGGTCCCATACCGAGAAGGAACCATCCGCGTGGGCATAAATCACCAGCCCAGGATTCCATGGGCGGCCTGCCTTGCCGATCCACGCCTCGTCGCGTGGCGAGTAAGTGCTGGTGTAAGAAACACCTTTGGTCTTCGAGGTAAGGCGGAGTTCGATCTCTGCGGGTGTCCGCATGTCGGTGGGGCGTGCCATGTAACCGGAGGTCATCCTGCGATTCACCTCATTTGGCCATTTGCGTGTCAGTGCCCACCAGGCAGCGTCGAGTAGGAAGCTCTTGCCGAGCCCGTTGTCGCCCGTGATCAGATTGAGTCTGGGCGCGAGTTCCATCTCCATCTCCGGAGCCGGACCAACGTTCTTCAGGCGAAGGTACTCAAGCATAGGTGTTTGCCTTCTTGGTGCGTGTTGCTCGAGCGTTGTGGGACGCCCGGCCGTCCGTCCCGACCTGCCTCTTCGGTATTGGGTATCAATTCCCGACAATCTGAGAAATCGCCCAGCGGGCGATTTCTCAGAAAGGCATGGTCAGGCCGCGCGCCGCCTTCTCCATCAGCCGCCGGAACAGCGCCTGAATCTTCTCCAGCGCCTCCGCGTCGTCGCCCTCGAAGCGGAAGGTCAGTTTCGGCTCGGTGTTGGAGGCGCGCACGACCCCGAAGCCGCGGTCGAATTCGGCGCGCAGGCCATCGATCCGGATCACGTCGACCCCTTCGAGTCGGCTCGCCAACTGCATCACCGCGCGCATGATGCGGGCCGGCTCGCCTTCGGCCAGCGGCAGCGCCAGTTCCGGGGTGGCGAGCCCGCCGGGCAGCGCGCCGAAGACCTCACTGCTCGATCGCGGGTCCTGCGACAAGACCTCCAGCAGTCGCGCCCCGGCGTAGATCGCGTCGTCGAAGCCGAACCAGCGCTCCTTGTAGACGAAGTGGCCGCTGATCTCGCCCCCGATCAGGGCCGAGCTCTCGCGCAGCTTGGCCTTGAGCGGGGCATGTCCGCAGCGCCACATGATCGGCCGTCCGCCCGCCTGACGGATCTCGTCGGCCAGGTGGCGGGAACATTTGACATCGAAAATGACATCGGTCCCCGGGTGGCGCGACAAGACGTCCGCGGCGAGGAGCATCAGCACCCGATCCGCGGCGATGAAGTGGCCCTGGGAGTCGATCACGCCCAGGCGGTCCCCATCGTTGTCGAAGGCGAGGCCCAGGTCCGCCTCCTGGTTGACGACCAGGTCCTCGAGGTCGCGTGTGCACTCGGGGGCCGCCGGGTCCGCGAGGCGTGCGGGCAGGCCCGCCTCCAGGTCGCAGTTGAGTTCAATGACGTCACAGCCCAGGGCGCGGTACAGCATTGGGGCCACCGTGGATGCCGTGGCGTTGCCGCAGTCGATGACCACCTTGAGGTTGCGGGCCAGGGCGACGTCGCGCTCGATATAGTCGCGGTAACTGGGGATGATGTCCGCTGTTTGGTAGCCGCCGCGGCCAGTGGCGACCGCGCCCACCAGGACGCGCTGGCGTAGCCCCTGGATCTCGTCGGATTGTGCGCTCAGGCCGTGGAAAACCACCTTAACACCATTGTATTGGCTTGGGTTATGGCTGGCGGTGACCATCGCGCCGCTGCTGACGGTCGGCTGGCAGCAGGCAAAGTAGACCAGCGGGGTCGGGACCAGGCCCAGGTCCGTCACGTTCGGCCCGGCGGACCGGATGCCGGCCACCAGTGCCGCGGCGAGGGCGGGGCTCGTGGTGCGGCCGTCGTGCCCGATCATCAGCTCGTGGTCGCCGTGCTCCAAGGCCTCGCTGCCGATCGCCTGGCCGATGGCGTGCATGGCCTCGAGCGTCAACTGGCCTTCGACCAGACCGCGGATGTCATTGGCGCGAAAGACCTCGGCGGGAATGTCGGCCAGCGGGTTGCCATAGGACTCGAGCCCCGCCGCGAGCACCTCCAGGGGGGTTTGCACCGGGGTGGCGACGGCGGCGGCAGTGGCCTCTTCAAGCGGTTCGGAGTAGGGGTCGAGGCCCTCCGGCAGGTCGATCTCCGCCACCTCGATGCTGGATGCGCTGAGCGCCGAGGTCGGGCTCGGACTATCGTCCAAGGCGGCGGAGGCGCTGGCCGACTCCTGGGTTTCGAGCGGCACCGCGGGCACGACGCTGCCGCGCAACGGGGCGCGGGTCGGCTGCAGACCACGCAAGAGGGCGAGGGTTTCCTGGTGGGCGTCCTGGACCTCGCTGATCCGCGAGCGGATGCGCCGCAGTGGGCGGCGGTGCACGGCGTCCTCGATGAGGATCGTAAAGCCCTTGCAGTCCAGGAGCAAGGCCCGGCGTTGGGCCGCATAGCCGAGCATCAGCACGCCGGCGATGCTTCCCAGCAGCGCCAGGTACAGGGCCCCGACCGCTCCCAGCAGCCAGGGGTCCAGGCCGCCGGAACTCTCCAGCCAGGCGGCGACGCGCAGGCGGGTGCCGGCAATCGGGGCGGAGTGGTCGGGCGGCCTGGTGGGTGCGGTGGCGCCGCCCAGATTGGCCGCGGTGTCCCCCACTACTTGCTGGTAGAGGACCAGGCCATGCCCCGTAGCCGCTTTGAGCGTGCTTGGCAGCAGTGTCATAGGGAGGGCCCCATGGACGACGCCGACCGTGCGCTCCCCGGATTCATCGACTACCGGTATTGCCATGGCCAGATGCATATCGGGTTGGCCCAGTTTGTGGACTTCGATCAGGGTCGCGGCGCGGTCTTGGGCCGCCTTGCGGGCCAGGTCCAGCCCCGCGTAGCTCATGAACGGGATACCCTCGACTGAACTGGTCTGTTCCGGGGCGAACAGGTGGATGCTGAGCGCCCCCGGCAGGGTCCGCAGCAACGCCTCCTCCTCGTGATGCAGGGCCTCGGGGTTGCCGGCCTTGCGGAAGGCGGCGCGCAGGTTCGGGTCGGTCCGCCAGGTGTCGACCTGACTGCGGATGCGTGCCATCGCAGCCGTTACCTGCTCGGCCAGCGCGTCCGTGGCCTGCTCCAGGTCACGCCGGTCGCTTGCGCTCTCGTGGGCGACCCACAGGTACAGCAGCAGGCCGACGACCAGCAGCAACACCAGGGCGATGCCGACAAAGCTCTGGACCCAGAATCCCTTGAGTCCTGAGGTACGATCCCCTTCCGCTGCCTTACGCCGTGGGTCCTCGCTCCGTCCAGATGCCATGCCGTGCCTCCTCACCGCGTGACTTGATGGTGTCGATGTCGAAACAGCCCCCGGCCCCGCCGGCGCCCGTTCACTTGAGTCCCGTGTGACCAAACCCGCCGGCCCCCCGCGCCGACGCGGCGAACTCAGTGACCAGGGCCAATTGGGCATGGAGCACCGGGACCAAAACCAGCTGGGCAATCCGCTCGCCGACCGCGACCAGGTAGGGTTCGGCGCCTCGGTTCCAGCAGGACACCAGCAGTTGCCCCTGATAGTCCGCGTCGATCAACCCGACCAGGTTGCCCAGTACGATCCCGTGGCGGTGCCCCAGTCCGGAGCGCGGCAGGATCAGACCGGCCACCCCCGGGGCCGCGATATGGATCGCCATCCCGGTGGGGATCAGCTCGCAGGCGCCCGGCGGCAGCGCCAGCGGGAGATCGATCATGGCGCGCAGGTCGAGCCCGGCGGCACCCGCGCTGGCATACTGGGGCAGCGGAAACTCGACGCCCAGGCGGGGGTCCAGGATCTTGACCTCAAGGCGATGCAACATAGCGCTCGGCAATCAATTGGGCCAGTTCCCCGGCGAGCCGGGTCTTGGGCATCATGGGAAAGTCCCGCCGGCCGTCGGCCCACAGCACGATGAGCGCGTTCTCGTCGCGCTCGAAGCCGCCCTGTTCGGCGCCGACCTGGTTGGCGGCGATCATGCACAGCCCTTTGGCAAGCAACTTGGTGCGCGCCTGCTCTTCCACCCGCTCGGTCTCGGCGGCGAAGCCGACCGTGAAGGGCGGGTCCGGCAAGGCCGCGACCGCGGCCAGGATATCCGGGTTGCGCACCAGGTGCACGATCAGTTGCGTATCCGTTTTTTTGATCTTGTGCGCGACGGGTGCCGCGGGCCGGTAGTCCGCCACCGCCGCCGCGGCGACGAAGAGGTCCGTTGCGCCGACGCGCCCCATCACCGCGGTGTGCATCTCGGCCGCCGTCTCGACGTCGATGCGCGCGACGCCCGCCGGGGTGGGCAGGGCCGTGGGGCCGCTGACCAGGGTCACGACGGCACCCAACCCCGCCAGGGCCGCGGCCACCGCATAGCCCATGCGCCCCGAACTGCGGTTGCCCAGATAGCGCACCGGGTCCAGGGGTTCCCGGGTGGGGCCGGCGGTGACCAGCGCTCGTACCCCCGCGAGCGGACCCTGGCCGGGCGCGCTCCGCGGCTCGGCGCCGGCCTCGGTACCGGCCGCGGGCCGGTCGGCGAGCAGGGCCGCGACGATCTGCACGGGCTCCAGCATCCGTCCGGGTCCCAGGTCGCCGCACGCCTGGCTGCCTTGTGCCGGACCCAGGATACGCACGCCGCGGCCGCGCAAGCGCGCCAGGTTCTCCTGGGTCGCGGGATGACGCCACATCTGTTGGTTCATGGCCGGGGCCAGGTACAGCGGGGCCGCCGTGGCGAGCACCAGAGTGGTTGGCAGGTCGTCCGCCAGGCCGGCGGCGAGGCGGGCGATCAGGTCCGCGGTGGCGGGTGCCATCAGCACCAGGTCTGCCCAGCGGGCCAGTTCGATGTGGCCCATGCCGGCCTCGGCCGCCGGATCGAGCAGGCCGGTGCCCACCGGGTGACCCGAGAGTGCCTGGAAGGTCAGCGGGCTGACGAAGGCGGTGGCCGCGGCCGTCATCACCACCCGGACCGCGCAGCCGCGCTCACGCAGGCGGCGCACCAGGTCCGCCGCCTTGTAGGCGGCGATCCCGCCGCTGACGCCGAGCAAAACCTGCACGTCGGGTATGGGAGCCATCGGGGATGTGACTTGGGCCTTGGGCTGGAACTGGCCGAAAGTGTACCCGATTCAACCTTGCCTCGTCGCGATCCGCCCCGCGTTGCGTGCGCGTGCCCGCAACCGCCGCGGAATCTGTCCGGATTTGGCCTGAGGTTGCGTGAGCAGTTCGCATTTTTTCTGAAGCGGCTCGCCGGTCTGAGGCAGAATCGCGCTAAGGTTGGCTGGTACCACACAGGCAGAGGCGCCATGGCGATTACCGATTGGCCCGCGGACGAGCGCCCGCGGGAGAAACTCCTGGACCAGGGGGCCGCGTCCCTGTCCAACGCCGAATTGCTGGCCATCTTCCTGCGCACCGGTATCCCGGGCAAGAGCGCGGTCGATCTGGCACGGGACCTCCTCACGACCTTCGACGGGCTGCCTGGCCTGATGGCGGCGCACGAGCGGCGGTTCTGCGCCGTCAAGGGTCTGGGCCGGGCCAAGTACGCCCAGCTCCAAGCGGTCCTGGAACTCAGCCGCCGCTATCTGCTGACCCGCGTCGCCGACCAGGACGTCCTGACCAGCCCGGAGGCCACCCGGGACTTTCTGAAGCTCAAGCTCCACGGATTGCCGCACGAGGTCTTTGCCTGCCTGTTCCTGGATAACCGCCACCGGGTGATCCGCTACGAGGAGCTGTTTCAGGGCACGATCGACGGCTCCAGCGTCCACCCCCGCGAGGTGGTGCGTCGGGTGATCGAGACGAATGCCGCCGCGGTGATCTTCGCCCACAACCACCCGTCCGGGGTGGCGGAGCCCAGCCAGGCGGACCTGCGCATCACGCAGCGGCTCAAGGACGCGCTCGCCCTGATCGAGGTGCGGGTGCTCGATCACCTCATCATCGGCGAGGGGCCGGGGACCTCGCTGGCGGAGCGGGGGCTGCTGTGAGCCGTTGCGAGTGGCGCATTTTTCTTGCGTACGGCCTTGACATCCCATTCCCATCGTCTATGGTTTTCTTGTCCGATTTTCGCACTTGCCCGCGGGCGAGGAGCGTGCGGAGCCAGTACGCGAACAGCCAAACGCCAAACCTATCGTGACGTAGGGACGGAACGTCACGGGTCTTGTGATGCAGGAAAGCCGGACCGGCCATCCGTTGTGTGTGCCCGGCGTTGTACCACGACCGGGGGAACAACTGCCTTCGACAGTGTTGGCGGTGTGAATGGCACGCTCGTCGGGGGGGTCGCATTCACCACAACCGGAGGCATCGCGGGCGGCGCCATCCAGATCACCGACGGTTACGTTGACATGGGTAACAATTTCGCGAGTACCGCTACCTTCTCCCTTCAGGCTTGGGCAAAACTTAACCTTGGCGATACTTCTGGTTTGGTTCCTGTAGGGAAGCACTGGGGAGGTATACCGAAGGGATATTTTTTGGCGATAAATGATATTGGAGATGGTTATACTCATGCAAATGCCGAGGGCTTTTATTCTGCCGACGGGCTTTATCAGACGGCGGTCGGAGGTCCGCCGGTAAATGATGGATCGTGGCATCAGCTGGTGGGCGTCTATAACAACGGTGTAACAAGCATCTATGTCGATGGCAGCCTTGCGGGTTCCGGCGCGGCTGGATACGCGAACAATGGCGCACACTTCATGGTTGGCGGATTGTTTAACGAAGAAGGAAAACCAATAAATTTTTATCGCGGGCTTATCGACGAAGTCAAGGTGTTTGATAATGCGCTGAGCGGAGCTGATGTACGCGCGCTCTACGATAGCACACTCAACTCTGTTCCCATTCCCGGTTCTGTTTGGCTCTTTGGTTCTGGTATAGCCGGCTTAGGTGGTTTGGCTGGCGCTCGATTCAAGAGGAAGAACGTGTCACATCCCGCATGGCCCGCGGCGGGCGGATGCCCGCAGGGCGATCTGCCAGGGCCCAACCACCAGTGGCGGAATCGCCTACGGTGTTTCGCCCGAGGGTCCTAAGACGCGGCGGGTAACATCAAATCCACAGGCACCGCATTGAAGGGAATCCCAATCGCCGCCGCGGCGGTCTTCTCCAGCAGCCCGGCGTGCAGCAATACCTGCACATCGGCATGGACCGCCCTCACATCACGCCCGACCCGGCGCGCGGCCTCGCGCACACTGACAGGTCCGGCGCCGGCAAGGGCCAGCAGGAGCATCCAGCGTTTCGGCGTCCGGGTCCGCCACAGATCGGCGACGCTCGCGAAGGTGCGCCAGGCGCCTTGCGGCTCGCTGGTCATGGCGCGCAGGAAGCGGGCGTTGGTTTCGTCAAGGGTGGACACGCCAGTGGTGACCGCCTTCATGTTCAGTTTCCCCGGGCATCGACATGACGCCAGAAATCGGCCAGCAGGTTGGGCAGGGTGGTGAAGGCAAGGCTTACAGTGCCGCGGGCGTTGTCAAGGGAATAAAGGAGCGGGAAAAGAGGAAGTCGGGGCTCGCGCTGGTCGCGGCCCGCTCGCGACGCCGGCGACACCATGCGGCCCCGACCTACCGGGGGCGCCACGGTGCGGGTGATCGACAAGACCCGGATCTGCGCTTGCGTCCCGCCCGAGGTCCGTGGTAGCCTTCCGCTTCTTTTTTGGGCCCCCATGCGTTGCCGGTCCCAGTCATTTTATCTTTCTCAAGGATCTCTGCCATGTCTCGGGTATGTCAGGTCACCGGTAAGGGGCCGATGAGCGGCCACAATGTGTCGCACGCGAACAACAAGACCAAGCGCCGTTTTCTGCCCAACCTGCACTATCACAGGTATTGGGTCGAGAGCGAAAAGCGCTGGGTGCGGCTGCGCCTGTCCACCAGCGGGATGCGGCTGATCGATAAGCAAGGCATCGACATGGTCATTCGCGACCTGCGTGCCCGTGGTCAACAGGTTTAGGGGGAAGGTCCATGGCCAAGGCAGCACGTGAAAAGATCCGGCTCAATTCCAGCGCCGGCACCGGTCACTTCTATACGACCACCAAGAACAAGCGCAATCAGCCGGGGAAGATGGAGATCAAGAAATTCGATCCCGTCGTCCGCCAGCACGTCATGTACAAGGAAGGCAAGATCAAGTAGTGCCCCGGCGCACCGAAAAAAGCCCGCAGTAGCGGGCTTTTTTTTGTTTGATAATTTTGGTGGGCAAGGTCCTGTCTGCGCCGCTGCTAAGAATCTGTCCTTTTCTCAGGACCGATCCGTTCACGGCGTCACTGGGGATGCGTTGCAAAGCAATGTCTTAGACCCCTCTTCCGTGCGTTTAGAGTCTCCCCGCAGCGCGTGGCGACTGCCCGAAAGCATACTTGAACCAGGATCAAAGTCAATTCCAATCCCAGATAACGACAGAAAATAGGAGATTAGCGAAGATTTAAGCCCACAGTTACAAGCCCTTGCCGCTTAAGGCCCCAGCACCTGGCCGATGAGGGCACGGATCGCCGGGTTCTCCAGCAGGCGCTGAAAACGCGGGTCCGTACGCAGTGCCTCGACATTGCCGGACATGATCATCGCCACGAATTGCGGATCGGCGAGGGCCGCCTGGATGCCCGGGTCGCTCTGCAGGCGGGTGATGGCCTCCATGGTCTGCGGGTTGCCCAGCAGTTGCTGCTGGATGGCCGCGAGGTCGGGCGTCTGAGTACCGGCGCCGCTGGTCGGGTTCGGTGCTGCGGCGCTGGTCGGTGCTGCGGCGCTGGTCGGTGCTGCGGCGCTGGTCGGTGCCGCGGCGTCGGCGGTCGCGGGACGAATCGCGAGCACCTTGGACTCGGGTATCGTGAACTCGCCCAGGGTCGCGCTGCGGACCCGGTAGACACCATCGCCGACCCCGACCAGCTCGGCGCTGATGACGCTGCCGTCGCGCAACTCGATGCGGCTCTCGGCGGCGACGACCAAGCCCGGGCTCAGGCCGAGTGCCAGGCACAGCGGCGCCAGCCATGGGTGCGCGCGGCGCGGGCGCCACGGGTCGGTGCCGCGAGGGGCGGGGTGATGGGTCATGAAGGGCCTCGCTTGGTCTGTCTTGGGGCGATCCTCAGGCCGGGGAGCGCGGTCGTTGCGTTGGGCTTGTCGTCGCGGGGATTGTAGGCCGTTTTTCGGTTGCGCGAACTGCCAACCAGACACAAGGCGCATGCTCACCCATGTGTCATGCTGAAGCACAAGGACGTACCGTAAAGAACCGAACCTTAAAGATGTTGCACCAAAATCGTGAACTGTTCCTCGCGGGGGTCGCGCGCGTGGTCGCCGAGGTCTGCGACAAGTCCGGCAGCGAGTTCCAGCATGGCGCCTTCCGCCATCGCCTGGACGGGCTGATCGATGAGTTCCTGTTGGAATCCCAACCGATCACCGGGACTCACGCCACCATCGTGCTGGCCGATATCCGCGGCTTCACGGCGCTGACCGAAACCCTGCCCGCGCCGACCGTCATCGGCCTGCTGAATCGCTACTTCTCGGTGATGGGGCGGGTGATCAAGCGGCATGGGGGCGTCATCGACAAGTTCATGGGCGACTCGGTGATGGCGCTCTTCGGCGCCCCCGAGCGCCGCCCCGATGACCTGCTGCGCGCCCTGGCCTGCGCCGTGGAGATGCAGCACGCCATGGTGGAACTCAACCTGGAGTCGGTGGCGCGCGGGGAGCCCCGGCTCTATGTGGGCATCGCGGTCAACACCGGGGAGGTGATGGCGGGCAGTTTCGGCTCCCGTCAGCACAGCGAGTACACCGTGATCGGCGATACCGTGAACGTGGTTGCGCGCATGGAGTCCTTCAGCCTGCGCGGTCAGGTCCTCCTCAGCGAGTCGTGTCACGCCGCGGCCCGCGACCACATCGAGGTCGGTGCGGTCAATGAGGTACGGGTCAAGGGCAAGTCGGCGCCCGTAGTCCTCTATGAACTGCACTGTGTGAACTACCCCCGCCGCCTGGTGGTGCCGCAGGTGGAGGTGCGCCGCTCGCCGCGGGTGCGGGTCGACTTTCCCGTGGAACTGCGGCGGCTCGTCGGTAAGCAGATAGTCCCTGAGCCGCTGCCGGGGCGGGTGCTGGATCTGGGTTACCACGGTTTCCTGGTCGAACTCCCGTTCGCCCTGGGGCGCGGTACCGATCTGGTCGCCGATCTCTGCCTGAGCCTCCACGGGGAGCCCCGGGGCGATCTCTATGCCAAGGTGGTGCGGGCGCGGCCCGGCGCGGGCGGCTTTCAGACCAGCCTGCAATTCACCAACATCGACACCCCGGCCCACCTCCAGGTCAAGCGGTATGTGGATGCGGTGCTGTGGGGGCGGTAGGGTGCCGCGGGTAGATCGCCAACGCGGGTTCAACAAATCCGCGGCAACTGCTCCCCCGCCAGCCAATCGACGATGCGGCTGCCGCCGAAGGCGGTTTCCATCTGCACGAAGCGGTGGGGGTCGATCACGACCTCGCCGATCCGGCTGGCCGCTGCACCCAGGGGATGCGCGCGCATGACGGCGAGCAGTTCGTCCGCCCGTGCCGCCGGGCAGATGGCCACCAGCTTGCCCTCGTTGGCGACATACAGTGGGTCGAGTCCCAGGAGTTCGCACGCGGCGGCTACGGCTGGGTGGACCGGGATGGCGGACTCGCGGATGCGCATCCCCACCCCGGACTGGTGGGCCAGCTCATTGAGCGTGGTGGCCAGCCCGCCGCGGGTCGGGTCGCGCAGGCAGTGCAGATCCGGCACCGCGGCCACCATTGCGGCCACCAGACCGTGCAGGGCGGCGGTGTCGGACGCGATCTCCACCTCGAATCCCAGGTTCTCGCGGCGTGACAGGACGGCGACCCCGTGGTCCCCCAGGCTGCCGCTGACCAGGATGGCGTCACCGGGGCGGGCCAGGTCGCCGGAGATGGTGACACCCGCCGGGACCACGCCGACCCCGGTGGTGGTGATGAAGACGCCGTCCCCCTTGCCGCGCTCCACGACCTTGGTGTCCCCGGTGACGACGGGTACGCCGGCCGCGTTGGCGGCGGCGGCCATGCTGACGACGATGCGCACCAGGTCCTGGAGTGCAAAGCCTTCTTCCAGGATGAAGCCGGCGGCCAGATAGAGGGGTCGGGCACCGGCCATGGCCACATCGTTGATGGTGCCGTGGACCGACAGGCAGCCGATGTCCCCGCCGGGGAAGAAGAGCGGTGAGACGACATGCCCGTCGGTGCTCATCACCAGCCGCCCTGGGGGCGGGGTGAACAGGGCCTGGTCGTTGCCCTGGCGCAGCAGGTCATTGTCCAGGTGCGTTTGGAAGACCTCGGCGATGAGCTGCGCCATGGCCCGCCCCCCGGCGCCATGGCTCATATCGACGGTGCCGTGCCGGAGGTCCAGCCGAACGGGAAAGCGGCGGTCAGTGGTCATAACGAAAGCGTCCATAGCTCCAATAGGCGGCGCAGGCGCCCTCCGAGGAGACCATACAGGAGCCCATGGGGTTGTCCGGGGTGCAGACGGTGCCGAAGAGCTTGCAGTCCGTCGGCTCCTTGACCCCGCGCAGGATGGCCGGGCACTCGCACCCCTTGACCTCCCGCACCTCACCGATCGTGACGGCAAAGCGCCGCTCCGCATCCAGATCGGCGTAGTCGTCGGCGAGCCGCAGCGCGCTGTCCGGCAGGAAGCCGAGCCCCCGCCACTCGAAGGTCTCGCGCGGCCTGAAGACCTCCGCCATCAGGGCCTGGGCCTTGCGATTGCCCTCTGCAGTCACGGTCCTGGTGTACTGGTTCTCGACCTCGCAACGTCCCTCGTTGAGCTGGCGGATCAGCATCAGGGTGGACTGCATCACGTCCAGGGGCTCGAAGCCGGCGATGACGACGGGCTTGCCGAAGCGCTCCGGCACGAAGCCGTAGGGCTCGCTGCCGATGACGGTGCTGACATGGGAGGGACCCAGGATGCCGTCGAGTCGAACCCCATCCGGACCGGCCGTGGCGAGGATGGTGCGCAGGGCGGGCGGCGTCAGGACATGGTTGCAGAAGATCGAGAAATTCTCCAGCCCTTCCGCCCGGGCGACCTTGGCCGCCACCGCCGTGGGCGGGGTGGTGGTCTCGAAGCCGATGGCGAAGAAGACCACTTGGCGCCCCGGGTCCTCGCGGGCGATGCGCAGGGCGTCCGCCGTGGAATAGATCATGCGGATGTCGGCCCCCGCTGCCTTGGCCTTGAGCAGGCTTCGGCGCTCGCCGGCGGGCACCCGCATCAGGTCGGCATAGGTGCAGAGGGTCACCCCATGCTGGGTGGCGAGCGTGATGGCGTGGTCGATGCGTGCCATGGGCAGGACGCAGACCGGACAGCCCGGGCCGTGGATGAAGCGCACATTGGCGGGCATCAGGTCCGCGAGGCCATAGCGGAAGATGGCGTGGGTGTGGCCGCCGCAGAACTCCATCAGCCGGTACTGTCGGGTCGGGTCGGCCGCGGCGGCGATGGCCGCGGCCAGGCCCCGGGCCAGGTCCCGGTCGCGGAACTCGTCGATGTATTTCACGCCGGCCCCGCGGTGTCGGCGAGTGCCGGGGCTGGCCCGTCCTGATCCACCAGAACCCCGGCCTCACGCATCAAGGCCAGGGTCTGCTGCGCCTCCTGCGGGCTGATGCGATTCAAGGCATAGCCCACATGCATCAGGACATAGTCGCCGATGGCGGCGTCCTCGATCAGGGCGAGCGAGCAGTCCCTGGTCACGGCGCCCAAGGCGACCGTGGCCGACTGTCCGGTGGGGTCGATGGCGGTAATGCGGGCGGGGATGGCGAGGCACATGGCTACGGGTCCTGTGGGGATTCGAGTCTGGGGCTGGTGGGGGCCTTCGTCATGGTTCGAGCGGGTGCGCGAGCCGCGAGGGCGTTGGTCCGCACAGCGGACCCTACGGGGGCCCCGCGTCGGGTCCGCTGTGCGGACCGATGGTCGCGGCACGGACCGATTGCTGCCGACCGGGGCCATCATCGCGGCCGCTCCGGGAGTTGCAGTTCAAAGTCCACGCAGGGGTCCACGGCGGTGATGAAGAGCCGGGCCAGGGGCCCCAAGTCGGCCGGGTCAGCCTGCGCCATGAGCCCGGCGAGACCGACCGCCACGACGCCGGCGGGGTGAAAATTCCATTCGGTCGGGGCCAGGATGCGGTACTCGGTGACGCGCCCGTCGCACAGGCGCACCCGGTGGACCAGGAGTCCGCGGGCGGCCGCGACCTGAGCCAGTCCGAGGCCCGCGGGGAGGTCGCCCGGTGCCGGCCCCGCCGCGCTCGCCTCGGCGCCCGTCATGATCCGTGCCGCCTCGACGAGTTGGGCGGCGAGGCGCGGCAGGAGTCCGTTGCCGAAGGAGCGGCTGAGGTCCTGCACCAGGGGCGCGTCCAGTTGGCGGGTCAGCGGGCTCGACTCCCGCGGCTGGCCGTCCCAGGTCGGCCTGGCTACGAAGGCATCGACCACCGGCTCCGCACCGTCCAGGCAGCGAGCGAGGTCCGTCGCGCTGAGCGGGGGCAGGGCGCCGACGCCCGCGCGTCCGAGCCCGGCCTGTCCCGCCGTCAGGACCCGGTGCACCAGCCGCGCCGCTGCCGTGTCGGTCTGCCCGGCCCAGGTCGCCAGGGCCCCAAGCCCCTCGACCTGTTCCAGCCAGTCATCCGGCGACCGACCGAAGACCCGCAGGGCGCCCAACTCGGCGAGCACGCGTCGGGCGTCTTCCGCGGCCGACGCCGCTGCCGGTTGCGCTGCGGACAGGGCCGCACCCGGGGCGAACAGGTCGATCCCCGCGGTCAGGGCCGCACGCCAGGCGCCGTAGCCTGCCATCACCTGGGCCATGGCAGCGGCGTCCGCCGGCTCGCACATGACGCCCGGCCAGTCGAGCAGGATGCGCCAGAGGTGCTCGCGCAAGGTCTCAGCGGCCACCAGTCGCCGCCGCCGGGACGCGATCCGCGGGTCCACCGCCAGCCCCAGCGCCGCTTCGATGGCCGCCGCCCCGGCCGCCGCCTGGGCCGCCGCACAGATGCTGAAGAGCACCGGCAGCAGGCGGGCGGCCGGCGCGGGGTCGCGGCCCACCAACAGGCTGGCCGCCCGCACCGGGCGGGTCGAGTCGATGCGGACTCCGTTCGGGTCGAGACGGATGTGCAGCTTGCCGGCAGGGTCGGTCATCGGATGAGTGTACCCCAACCAGGGGCTAGAATACCGGGTCCCGGGCCCGTCAATCGGGTCGTCGAAGAACCTTCCAGGTCGTCGCCCATGCTCACCAAGGACCAAGTCGATCGTCTGCGCGAGCCCATCCGCTTCGAGGCCGAACTCGCTGGCCGCACACTGCGCTTTGCGAGTACCTGGGGGCTGTTCTCCCCCCGCGAGATCGACGAGGGCACGCGCCTGCTCCTCGCGCATCTGGAGGTCGCGCCCGCCGCCGACTGCCTGGATCTGGGGTGCGGCTACGGCGCCATCGGTCTGGCCCTCGCCGCCCTCGCCCCTCAGGGGCAAACCCTGATGGTCGACAAGGACTTCGTCGCGGTGGACTACGCCGGGCGTAACGCGCGGCGCAACCGGCTCGACAACGCCCGGGCGCTGCTGAGCAACGGTTTCGACCAGGTGCCGGCCGACCAGCGCTTCGACCGCATCGCGAGCAACATCCCCGCCAAGGTGGGCAAGGAGTTGCTGTCGATCCTGCTGCACGACGCCCGCGACCGGCTGCGCCCGGGTGGACGGCTCTATGTGGTCACCATCAACGGCCTGCGCGAATTCATGAAGCGCAACCTGCGTGAGGTCTTCGGCAATTACGATAAGCTCAAGCAGGGCGCACATTATACGGTGGGGATGGCCGAGCGCTTGCCATGACATTGCCTGGCGGCCGTGCTACGCTGATCCCAGACAACGCAGAACAGCCATGGCTACAATGCCTCGTTCCGAGAAACTCGACTTGCGTTTGACTCCGGCGGCCAAGCGGACTCTCGCTGCCGCCGCCAACGCTACGCGGCGTTCGGTGAGCGACTTTGTCCTTGAGAGCGCCCTGTCCCGTGCGGAAGAAACCTTGGCCGACCGACGACGTTTTGGCCTGGATGCCGAACGCTGGGAGGCGTTCATGGCGGCCCTCGATGCACCGCCGCGTCCTCTGCCGCGCCTGGAGCAATTGTTCGCTACGCCGAGTATTTTCGAGGACTCCGGCGTCCAGGCGTGACCCTGTTGCGCATCGCCAAGGACGACGCGGCCCGTGCCTTCTATGAGCATTTCGGATTCATCGCCTCCCCGACCGACCCGCTGCATCTGTTTATCCTCACCAAGGACTTGCGGCGGGTGATCGGCGAACACGGCGCGGATAACCGGTGACATCGCTGCCACAAGGCTGTGTATGCGTGAGCTTGGCCCGCAAGTTATGCGGTAATTTTTCCGTCGGCCGTGGTGTCGAGATTGACACCCTCGGCGATCTCGGTGACGCCGTCGGGTTCCTGGTCGGCAAGACTCAGATGTCTCCTTACGGCGTTGATCTCCGGTCACCCACTCACCTCGCGACGCAGATCCGGAGATTGGGCAAGTCAGCCGCTATGCCGCCTCACGCTCGAACGCTCACGCAGGATGCCGGACGGGGCATTCGCCCCGTCCGAAACGTTTTCTCCGGATCTGCGGGCTCATACCAACGGTCAGCGACGGAATAAACGTGCGGGACGGGGCGAATGCCCCGTCCCGCCGCGGTTGATGGGCCATGCCCCGTCCGGCTCGGATATTACGCCATTTCGTGCCCATGGCCAATGCGCTGCCAAGCTTCTTTGAACTTGGGCTGGTCATACTGTGTAGGTTGCAGCCAATACGAAACCCGACCGTTCTTTTCGCCACGATGAGCCAATGCAGTCACCTCTCCTGGGAGCAAAATAAAAGCATTTGGCTCTTTAGCCAGATTGTTGACCACAATCCAGAAATCACCCATGACCTTTTCGAGATCGTTGCCAAGAGGTACTGGGGCGCGCTTCGACAGTGCTTTAACCTGTACTCCGATAAACTGAGTGCCAGTTTTGTTGTAAGCGATTATGTCAATACCGCGCGCGTTTCGCGCAGTGGGCATCACATTCCAACCTAGCCGCGAAAGCATGTAGCAAGCGTAATACAATCCGATATTTCCCGTGACCTGTGCTTCGAGCTTTATCCTAGTATCCTGTTTCAGCTTATCTTGCGTATCGACCCCAACGGGGTCGAGCATACCAGCCCAGGGCAACGCCCTGGGTACGGGTTATCCGCAGAGCTTAGCCCTGAAAGGGCGTGACATAACGGCGTGGCTCCTTATGTCACGCCCTTTCAGGGCTAGGCCGAATAAACAACGCTATCCCAGGGCGTTGCCCTGGGCTGGTATATCGCGCCCCTTCGGGGCTTGGGGATCGCAAAATAGGACGAAACGCCCTACTGGTCGTGATCTCCAGAATTTCTTGGCCCCAGACTTCGCCTAGTTAAGATGGCCTGTCGGCGCTTGAAAAGCATCTTGCGATCTCTTGCTGTAGTTGCGACGCGCTCGACCTGCCCCAGAGGTATCTATCCTTGTCACGTAGGGAGAAACCCTCCGGACCCGCGGCGCCGACGGCGTCGCGGAACAGTTCATAGTTTGACCAAACAAAGAAATCGAAAGCCGACAGGAATCCGTCGCGATGAAAATGGTGGTGAACGTCTTCAAATAGGTATGTTTCGAGGTCATAATACCGCAGGAAGTCAATAGTCATAACGGTCTTGTGGCTGATCATGGCGGCGATTTCCTGCGCGCGGCATTTCTGCGGGAGAAACCTTGTCGCCCACATCCAAGGCTGAAGCCTTGGACTCCGGGGCGGTGTCGGGGTTCGCGCCGACAAGCATCCCTCTTATTTGCGTTCATTTGCGTTCATTTGCGGACAAATCTCTTCCGCCCCCTACCGCCGCTCCTTGATCTCCACCCCCAGCGAGCGCAGCTTGCGATACAGGTGGGTGCGCTCCATCCCGGCCTCCTTGGCCATCTTGCTGACATTACCCAGGTGCTTTTCGAGCTGATAATCGAGATAGGCCTTCTCGAACTGCTCGCGCGCCTGGCGCAGCGGCTGGTCGAAGGAGACCAGGCCCTCCAGGGGCTGGGCCAGGAGCGGCGGCGGGGCGCCCAGGGTGCCTTCGACCTCCTGTTGGGTGATCTCGTCGCCGCTGCCCAGGATCAGGAGGCGCTGGACCAGGTTCTTGATCTCGCGCACGTTGCCGGGCCAGGTGTAGTTGCGCAGGAAGTTCTGGGCGCCGACGCTGAAGCGGCGGTAGGGCAGTTTCTCGTGGGTGGCGAAGAAGTCGAGATAGAAATTCAGCAGGTCGGAGACGTCCTCGGCGTGGTCGCGCAGGGCCGGGATGTTCAGGGGGACCACGTTCAGGTGGTAGAAGAGGTCCTCGCGGAAGCGGCCGGCGCGCACCTCGTCCTCCAGGTTGCGCTGGGTCACGGCGATGATCCGCACATCGATCGCCACCGGCTCGGCCCCGCCGACGCGCAGGAAGGAGCCGTTGTTCAGTGCCCCGAGCAGGAGCGCCTGGGCGTCCAGGTCCATGTCCGCCACCTCGTCCATCAGGAGGGTCCCGCCGGCCGCCTTCTCCAGGCTGCCGTAGTGGGTGAGCCCCGGCTCCTCGCTGCCGAAGAGTTCACGGGCGGCGCTGCCGCCGGTCAGGGCCGAGACGCTGAGATCCACGAAGGGCCGGTCGCGCCGCGGGCTCTGGGCGTGGAGATAGCGGGCGAAGGTCTCGCGACCGCTGCCGGACTCGCCCGTGATCAGGACCCAGGTGTCGTGCTGGGCAATGCGCTTGACCTGCTCGCGCAGCCGCTGCATCGCCGGGCTGCGCCCCACGGGTTCCTGGACCAGGGGGGCGCGCCGCTTCAGCCCGATGTTCTCCTGCTGGAGCTTCTCCGCCTCCAGGGCGCGCCCCACGGTGAGCAGGAGCTTGGCCATGGACAGGGGCTTTTCGAGAAAGTCGTAGGCGCCCAGGCGGGTCGCCTCCACGGCCGTCTCGACCGTCCCATGGCCGGACATCATGATGACCGGGCAGGGCAGGCCCTGGTCCTGGGCCCATTCCTTGAGCAGGCTGATGCCGTCCAGGTCGGGCATCCAGATATCGAGCAGGATCAGGTCGGGGCGGCGCTCGCGCAGCGCCAGACGGGCGGCGGCGCCGCTCTCGGCACCGCTCACCCGGTAGCCCTCGTCCTCCAGGATCTCCTGGACCAGGCCCCTGATGTCGGGTTCGTCATCGACGACTAAGATGTGTGTGGCGCTCATAACTGTGCGTTCAGTCCTCGCTCCTTTGCCGCGGCCGGCGGACCCCCGAGACAGATTGGCAGGCGAATCCGGATGGTGGCCCCGCTGCCGGTGTTTTCGGCGCCGATCATACCGCCGTGTTCCTCAATTATCTTCTTGACGATGGCAAGCCCGAGCCCGGTGCCCTTGGGCTTGCTGGTCACATAGGGCTCGAACATCCGCTCCTGAATCTCCGCGTCGAACCCGGGGCCGTTGTCCGTGACCTCCAACTGCACCAGTCCGGCGTCGTGCTCGTAGCCGGGGCCGCCGCCCTCGCCCGGAAACTCGACCAGGGGGCCGTTGAGGCGCCGTGTGCTGACCTCAATGCGGGGCTCGGGGCGACCCTCCAGTGCCTCCTGGGCGTTCTTGACCAGGTTGTGTATGACCTGGCGCAGGCGTGTGGCATCCCCGCGGACCAGGGTCTCGGGTGCGTCCAGGTTCACCACCAGGGCCCCCGCCCCGGCGCTGCGGTACAGGTCCAGCACCTCCTGCACCAGGCGGTCGAACGCCAATGGCACGGGCTGGGACTGGGGGGTGCGGGCATAGTCCGAGAAGTCGTTGACCATGGCCTTCATGGCCTCGACCTGCGCCACGATGGTGCGGGTCGAGCGGTCGATGAGCGCCGCGTCCTGGGGGTTGGCTTTGGCCAGCAGCTTGTGGCGCAGCCGCTCGGCGGAGAGTTGGATGGGGGTCAGCGGGTTCTTGATCTCGTGGGCCAGGCGTCGCGCCACCTCGCCCCAGGCGGCGTTGCGCTGGGCGGTGATCAGGGTGGTGATGTCGTCGAAGACGACGACGTGGCCGCGCCCGTCGGTGCCCGGCAGGGGCAGGGTGCTGCCCCGGCACATCAGGGTCTGGCGCCCGGCGGTGCGCTGCAGGACGATCTCGCGGCGCCAGTCCTGGCCGGCGTCCAGGTGGCTGCGCACCG